>Ga0209429_10000064_pt1 | contig 69647 bp, 72 predicted proteins | sample BarGraNGADG00212_3_FD_184493 | JGI IMG/M metagenome (GOLD analysis project Ga0209429, IMG submission 184493) | Arctic peat soil microbial communities from Barrow, Alaska - Barrow Graham LP Ref core NGADG0004-212 (SPAdes) (version 2) | ecosystem: Environmental > Terrestrial > Soil > Wetlands >... | reverse complement strand
ATATATCCAAAGCGAGAAGGATTTTGGGCGTATAGTTCAGTCGAATAGCCGTATAATTTGGGGCTTTTCGACGAAACGCGTTCGTCACGAGTTCCAACGCGACGCGGGCGCTTCCGTAGAAAATGAGGAGAGCACCTACGAGCTCGAAGAAGGTGACAATCCAGCTGACAACGATGACCCAATTTATGATGTTCTCTAACATGTGACAAGCAGCTTGGCTTGTTATCGGTCATACTTGCTAATAACTTTTTTTCTAGTGTCGTGTGCTGGCGGCACGAAATGGAACCTATACTTAGATCGCTTTTTTGAGTTCTTGTGGAGGGCATACGAGCGCGCTGTATAGAGCATCATAAGCTCTTAAGTATTGCCGCTTGCTTGCCCAAGTAGCTCCATAAACATTTAAACATACTAGCCTTACCCCTGAAGAGGTGGTCCAATGTTGAGCGAACTGGTATACGAAGGAACGGGCAAGCCGATGGGAATGAGAGTGCTAGATGACAACGGCACAATAGAACTTACGTTTCAAGAACAAGGCGCAGTTTTTGGGACACAGTGTACGAACGCGCTGACCTATGTCAGCACTGCCCGACCAGACGGAACAAGCTACTAGGAAGGTCACGAAGTAATGTTGACAGTGGATGGTGACACTGCTACATTTTCCTCGTCTGGTATCGGTATTCCAAAAAAGACTCCTCCAGCGAGCAGTATTCGAGGAGCGAGTTTCTTCCGAACGCGGGCGCCGAAGCTTGCACGCTTGAACAGTATTGTCTGCGTATACGAAGTGGAAGCAAATGAGGATTGGACATATACAGTAAAAGAATGGGAATGGAAGTAAGGCATTAAGCTAAAGGTTTTCAACTAAAGAAGGAAACTGCGTATCTTTCCAATATTCTGCAGGCATCATACACGTGCTTAGGCAGCGGCTGCTTATTGTTTCCAATCGACACCGCGAATACCGTGCGTCGTGATATATGGTCTATTTGAGTGACCTATAATATCGTCTATATCAGGCGGAGGTCTCTTTGCTAACACACGGTAGCGTTTTAATGATTGGGGTGCAGGGGGCCGGCTCATCCCGACGTCCCTAAGCTGTGCTTCCGTGAAAACAGTCAATAATTGCCTCTTACGAAGAAGACCGCACCATATCCATATGAGTGAATCCAGTCTAATTGTGCTTCAGTGAGGGTGCCCCCCCAGTGGACCCGTCCACCGTCATTAACTGTTGAACGTGCAATAACTACATAATGCGGGCTCGCCCCGTCTTTTCGTGCAACTAGAGTCACCTGTTCGTCTGCCGATTGTTTGCCTACATGCGCGTTAGCGACGAATTGATCGGTCTCCGTGTCAACAGTGAGTTTACCGTATTTGTAATCCCCCATCGCTATGTCAAACCGCTGAATGGCTGAGTCGTCCGTTGGCGCTGCTGTTACCCCTGTAATGGCTGTCAGTGTGCCTATGAGGACCAAGCACAATACTACTCCAATCGATGTTTTACGCATGGTTATTCGCCTCTCTTTTTGATTTTTTTTGAAAGCACGCTGCTATGATAAAAGCATGGAAGGAAGGACGATCCCTTCATTACTTCCTGCGATTGATTTCAGAATCTCACTATTTCACTCGCAGAGTCAGCTACGCACTTCGCGCATGTAAGGGTGTCATTCTCTCCCCTGACACACGCGGAATGGAGATCGTAACGGCAGTAGTCACTCTCGACAATTTCATTCAGTTTAATAGTGTTCATTTTTTGACTCCCCTTTTGGTGTTTGACAGCAAGGATCCCCTTACTTCCGATAGCACCAACGATGAGCCGGTATGTCAATGCGCGTGACGCATTTTTGTCGTCACACCTCCAAGCGTTCCGATTGACAAAAGAAGGCAATATTGACAAAATTCAATAACGTGATATAAGGGGCTGCAGCAGGCGCAGTGCTTATGTCGGCAAGCACGGTGCTCGTAGCGATAAACTCCAGGTTCTTGAAGCTCGCTAAATAGGACAGACCGAACTAGGACGGCAAAACACGGTTTGCCGGCGCGCTTGCTAACCTCGTTCAGCGAGGCGGAAATAGCCCAATATAGGTATTAATTAGCGCTATTAATAGCAAAGAATAGTATTAACAAAAATAAGCGAGCGTTGGCTGATATTATGTGGAGGGTTGTAAAATATGGGCGATATAAGCAGAGACGACTTAAAAAAAGTATTGGAAGCGTTGAGTAAGAAAAACGCGCTGTACGATGGCGATATTATAGAGGTAACTAAAGAAGGCGATCAAAAACCAACCAAGGTAGCGATTTCTATCATAAATGATGCAGCGTGTAACCAATGCGGGATCCCGCCGACGCCGCGCAAAAATAAGCACGCCAGCGGTCGCCGCTAAAGACTATAACGCCGTGCGTCAGAATATAGTTCTTGTTTGACTGATTCCACTGTAGTCTAACGCCCATTTGTTCACAGAATTTGCGGAGATCGTCTGTGGACTTCTTCAAAGTTGTTTTATAGTTATGAGGACCTTGCTCGACGTTAATTTGTGATGATCGGCGCTTTGCGAATATACTTTGTATCCTTTACCTGTTTAAGCATGAAATCGGCTAAGTCAGCGCGGGATATATGTGTCCCTAGCTCATTACGACCTGGATAGCCGGTCTTGACATTTCCTGTCTTCGGCTTATCATCGAGCAGGAGGACACGTACTAGTGTCCAATCAAGATTGGATGCGCGAATCACTTCAGACCAGCCGACTATGTCTGCATAAGCGTCTGGTGAAGTGGTCTTGACAAAGGTGATCATTGTCTTAAGCTTGATGCCCAACTTATCATTCGGGTCTTTCGAGCTGGCGGTGGATAGTGCGATCAGTCGGCGTACACCGTATTTATTCATCGCCGCTATTATGTATCTCATTCCTTGCGTTATGGGCGTACCTTTTGATTTGCCCGATGGCCCCATGACACTGATAACGGCGTTGACGCCGGTGATAGTTCGCTCGATCATCGCTTCGTCGGATAACTCTCCCTGCATAATCGTCAGGTGATCATGCTTTATTGTAAGCTTTGACGGGTTGCGGGCATATGCAACAACATCGTATCCTTCCGCAAGTGCCTGTTCTACCAGTAATTTTCCTACGTTCCCCGAGGAACCGAAAATAGCTATTTTCATAACAAATTAAAGCAGTTGCGTCATTCACCAAACGTTTGTATGAATCCTACGTGGGTCGAATCTGTTTTGTTTCGGCGGCGTTTCAGCCGGATAGCCTACTGCCACAAACGCAAGCGGCACGACGCCCTCAGGGAGCTGGCAGTGCTTGGTAAACCCAATCACCCGACGGTCCATCGGGTCCATCGGGTACACCCCGGTCCACACCGCCCCTAATCCAAGCGCATGAGCAGCAATAAGAAGGTTCTGCGTAGCTGCAGAGCAGTCTTGCACCCAGAATCCAGGGGCGATGAGGTTCCGCGTATCGCCGCAGATAAGTATGCCAAGGGGTGCGTGTGCTGCCATCCGGGCAAACGGGCTAAACGTCGGAATAGCGTCGAGCATTTCGCGGTCTTTTATGACGATAAACTCCCACGACTGCTGGTTCACCGCCGACGGCGCACTCATCGCCGCCGAGAGGAGTTTCTCTACGATCTCATCGTTAATCTCTTTTTTTTCGTATTTTCGCACGCTTCTACGCGTTTGAATGGCTTCTAGCGCGTCCATGATCTTTGTCCTCCGGTTCGTATTTTAGTTGGCTCTAATCTCAATTGGTTCCTATTGTTACTTAGTGTTTTATTGATCGAATCGTTTTGTAGTATCATATCTCGTGCAAAACACATACAGTTCTTTACGTAAGTCTGCAGTATCTGTATCGTGCACTTGTTTAGCGACCTGGAGACACTGCAGGCAACTTAGGTTTACTTTGTGAGCGCTGTCACAAGAAAGAACACAGCATAAGGTGGTATGAATTAACCTCCCTGTTTTTGGTGCCATCATACGATAAGAGATAGAACGCAGCGAAACGATAACACTTAAGCTATTACACCGCCGTTTTGCCGTTTTGATTGGTGCAAAATGACACAAAAACTCGTAGCATTGTTTCTGATTATAACGAAGGCACAGTGGGTGAATTGAGAACGGATCAACCAGACTACGGCAATTGGGTCTCGGTGAGAATACTCTACGCTTTGGGCGCGCTCGCGATTCTTCTGCTAGGCCTCTCTTTCGTATTTCCTCTTGTTATCGTCGGGGCAACAGCATTCCTCGTGGCGTTGGGGTACTTCATGTATGCGCGGTATCGGTTCTCCCTAAGAGGTGGGGACTTACAGGCGCAAATCCGTGAACTTGTGTTGCACTCTGTAGAGTGGGACGGAGAAGGCCACGCCCTCGACATCGGGTGTGGAAATGCCGCCCTTACCATTAACATGGCCAAACGCTTCCCCACCGCGCGCGTCACGGGCATTGATTATTGGGGTGGAAAGTGGGAGTATTCACGAGCCGTTTGTGAGCGCAACGCAACGATTGAGGGGGTGGCGGACCGCGTCAACTTCCAAAAAGCAAGCGCTTCGGCCTTACCTTTTGAAGCGGGATCCTTCGATGCTGCGGTAAGCAATCTGGTCTTTCATGAAGTGAGCGATTCAAAGGACAAGCGAGATTTGATCGAGGAGGCATTGCGGGTCGTTCGGAAGGGCGGCGCGTTCGCCTTTCAAGATTTGTTCTTAGCGAAGCGACTGTACGGCGATGTCGAAGAGTTGCTCGAAGTAATCAGGAGTTGGGGTATCGAAAGCGTCGAGCTTCTCGATACCGCTCATTCAGGCGCTGTTCCAAAGGCGCTAAGACTTCCCTTTATGCTCGGCACTATTGGCATTCTCTACGGGACAAAATAAGAGGCGTTGTGCTGCTCTTCGCTTAAAAAGGTAGCACTTAACTAAATATTCGAAACCAAACGAGCAGAAACTTAGAGCTCATATCATTGCTATATTAACGGGCGATAAAACGCGCGCCCAATGGAAAGGCAAGGAAAGCTGAGAATTGCGCCCTATTTTGACAACAGAGGCTTTAAGCCTGCAAGTGGTGTTGAGCTGATTTTTAGTGATGGTAAACACGTGTTACATAATAGCAAAGCAACTTAGCTTCGGTTGCTACTCGGGAGTCTAATAAGTTCCCTCTTTTTTCAAAAGGCCGAGTGCGCCGTCTGGCTCGCTTGGTTTACAATAAAAAAAGACTATCGAAGTAAGCGGTCTCACAAAAAGTGAGAGGTAACGGGTGACCGGCTAAATTATATGTCGTGCGACCGAGTCATGTGGATAAGGATGGTGTCACGTTGGGATTGATCGAGATTGCTGATTCTATCAAGAGCATGGAGATCAGAGGAGCGGGACTGATCGCTAGGAGCGCGGCGGAAGCGCTCCGGGAGCAGGCCCAAGAATATCAGGGCGATGACCTCGCAGAACTGCATCGGCGTCTAGAGGAGGGTGGAAGGTCACTCATCTCGTCCCGGCCGACCGCCATATCGCTCTGGAATGCGGTCCAGGCCACCTTGAGGGGGTCTTCCAAGGCTACGGAGACAGAAGAGCTGCGCGCCTTAGTGATATCCAACGCCGACCGTTTCATAGAACGGTCCAGTAAGGCCGTTGAAATAATTGGACGGATCGGCTCCAAGCGGTTGAAAAGCGGGATGGCCGTCCTCACCCATTGCAACAGCAAGGCCGCGCTGGGCGTCATCAAGGCCGCCCACGCTGATGGCAAGGACATCAGCGTCTATGCCACCGAGTCGCGCCCGTGGAGGCAGGGTCTGCTGACGGTGAGTGACCTCGCCGCCGCCCAGATCCCCTCCACCCTTATCATCGACAGCGCGGTGCGCTGGAGCATGAAGGAGGTAGACGTCGTGCTCGTGGGGGCGGATACCATCTGCTCTAACGGAGCACTCATTAACAAGATCGGCACCTCCCAAGTAGCCCTGGCCGCCGAGGAGGCGAGGGTGCCGTTCATAGTCTGCGCGGAGACCTACAAGTTCTCCCCCAAGACCGTAATGGGGGAGCTGGTGGAGATCGAGGAACGGGACGCCCGTGAGATCGTGGACCCACGCGAACTGCCGGCTGGGGTAAAGGTCCGGAACCCGGTCTTCGACTCCACTCCTGCCGAGCACATCGATTCCATCGTCACCGAAATCGGGGTGATCTCCCCCTATGCCGCTTACGAGGTAATAGTAAACGAGCTCGGACAGGAGTCTATCTTCGAGGCCAACGAGGGATAAAAATGGAATATTCGGAGAAATATCTGCACCTGGGAGAGCGCGTCGACCCCGATGCCAACGTCATCTGCATATATAAGATCACGACCGACTTAGACATCAAGCTTGCCGCGGCGGCCATCGCCACCGAGCAGTCCACGGGGACCTGGACGGGCATCTCCACCCTCAACGATGAGATCTTCGAGAAATATCATGGACGGGTCATCGACATCCAGGGCAACGTCGCGACCATCGCTTACCCAGAGGACATTTTCAGCCTCGACATCGGGGGAGTGCCGCAGATCCTCAGCGTCGTTGCCGGTAACCTGTTTGGCCTAGAGGGGTTAAAAGGTGTGCGCCTGGAGGACGTGGAGTTCCCCCACAGCATGCTACGCGAGTTCAAGGGTCCTAAGTTCGGCATCCCAGGGTTGCGGAAGATCCTGAAGCGACCGGAAAAACCTTTAGTAGGTACTATCGTCAAGCCGAAGATCGGGCTGCCCCCCAAGGGTATGGCTGACTTCATCTATGAGGCTGGAATGGGGGGGCTGACCAACGGCAAGGATGACGAGACGTTGTCCAACCAGAGGTTCTGTCCGCTGGAGGACAGGGTAGTCGCTATCGCCGAGGCCATCGACCGAGTCAAGGCAGAGACAGGGCAAGTGATGATACACGCCATCAATGTCTCCACAAAGGGAGACCAGATCCTGGAGGTCGCAGAACGCGCCCAGGAATTGGGGGCGTCGGAGCTGATGGTCGACGTGATCACGTGCGGGTTCGCCGCGGTCCAGGTACTAGCCGAGGACCCATCCATCAAACTCCCCATCCACGTCCACCGCACCATGCACGGCGCCATTACCCGCAATAAGGACTTAGGCGTCTCGATGGTAGTGTTCGCCAAACTGGTCCGCATGTGCGGCGGGGATGCCCTGCACGTAGGGACATTCGGGGTGGGCAAGATGAAGGACAGCTCGGCCGAAGACCTCGCCAACCAGCGCGCCTGCGTCGGGCCTGAGCTTCCATACGAAAAAGTGATGCCAGTATGCTCCGGCGGGATGCACCCCGCGCTCATCGAGCCGTTGGTGAAGATCGCCGGTACCAATGTCCAGATTCAAGCGGGAGGGGGCGTGGCCGGACACCCCGGAGGGGTCCGGAGCGGGGCCCGAGCTATGGTCCAGGCGGTCGAAGCGGCATACCAAGGGATCCCTTTTTCGGAATATTCCAAGAGCCATCAGGAGCTCCGAGAAGCGATCAATAAGTGGGGATAGAGATGCAGCTCACAGCAAAGTACATCGATATGGAATCCGCGGAATTCACCGCGGTCCTACATACGGAGGACGCCCGAGAGATCGGGGTAAGGGAACAGGACAGGGTGCGCATCAAGCACGAGCGCAGCTCCGCGGTGACTGTCGTACAAACCACCGATACTGTGGTGAAGAAGGGGGACGTCGGGATCCTGGGTAAGGCGTGGTCCGCGCTAGGACCAGACCCCGACGAGCTCATCGAGGTGGTGGCGACGTCCAAACCCGAATCGATCGAGTTCATCAAAAAGAAGATGGACGGTAAGACGCTGACCACCGAAGAGATTCGGACGATCATCGGCGATATCTGCTCCCACAACCTTAGTAATATCGAACTTGCCTCGTATATCGCCTCGCTCTACATCAACGGCATGAACCTGCGGGAAACGGCCGACCTGACCCGGGCGATGGTGGAAACCGGAGAGATAATCAAGTTCGACCGCTCCCGGGTGTTCGACTTCCACTCCGTCGGGGGATGCCCAGGCAACAAGATTACCTTAATCGTGGTCCCGATAGTCGCAGCGGCCGGACTGCTGATCCCCAAAACTTCCTCCCGGGCCATCAGCTCGGCGGCGGGTACTTCCGACATCGTGGAGGTGTTCGCCAAAGTGGACTTCGACGGGAACAAGCTTCGCAGCATCGCGGAGACCACGGGAGGAGCATTGGTCTGGGGCGGGTCGGTGAACCTCGCCCCAGCTGACGACCTTATCATTAGGGTGGAGTATCCGCTCGGCATCGACCCCCACGCCCAGCTTTTGGCCTCGGTCATGAGCAAGAAGAAGGCGGTGGGGGCGGAGTACCTAGCCATAGACATCCCGATGGGCGAAGAGACCAAGGCGCCCACTATGGAGAAGGCAAAGGCGTACGCCAAGGACTTCGTGGACCTGGGTGAGATGCTGGGCATCCACGTGGAATGCGCCATCACGTACGGAGGGCAGCCGGTGGGAAGGGCCATCGGCCCGGCCTTGGAAGCCCGGGAGGCCATCGCCATACTAGAGGGCGAGCAGCATCCCAGCAGCGTTGTCGAGAAGGCCTGCGGAGTGGCCGGCATGTTGCTGGAGATGAGCGGGATAAAGCAAGGAGAGGTCAAGGCCCAGGAGCTGCTCACGTCAGGCAAGGCCCTAGATAAGTTCAGGGAGATCGTGGCCGCACAGGGTGGGAACCCCAACATCGGGTCCGCGGACATAAAGATCGGGCAGTATAGCTACGATGTTACAGCCAACAGGTGTGGCTACGTCAACAGCATAAGCAACAAGGAACTGGTCGCGTTGGCCCGCGCCGCCGGGTCTCCTCAGGACAAGGGGGCGGGGGTCCTGCTCCATAAGAAGCGGGGAAACCGCGTGGACGAGGGGGAGGCGGTGCTGACCATCTACGCCGACATCCGTGCCAAACTGGACCAAGCGGTGGAGCTGTCCCGAAAGCTGACCCCCGTCACTATCGAGGGTATGATCCTAGACAAGCTCCCGTACAACCGAACCATGGTAATCGAGCAAACCTTCAGTCCCCCACGGTCGCCCTAACGACCGAGGATGTGAGTTATGACCGACGCGTCATCCGGCGACTTAGCAGAAGGGATGCTGCTAAAAATCAGAGAACATGATGTACGAATAGGTGATATACTCGCAGAAGTGCGACACTTTACCGCAGTCTCCGGGATCCTTTTCGGTTTCCTGCTCACTGTGTCTATCGCATACACAGCTCAAGTTCCCTGGATCGTTCCTCGCGTCCTTCTCCTCTTAGCACTTGTGTGTACGGGATCTGCTACGCTCATCTTCATCTTGCCTCCATTATACCACCACTTGCGCTTTCCGATGGATGAGAAACAGACGCTACAGTTCCTCTGGCGAAGTCATAAGTTCATCTTATGGGGCCTTGTGCCTTTATATGCGGGCGTTTATTTCTCGGTGTTTCTTGCTTTATACAACGTCATCGGGGCTTCAGCCGCCGCCGTAATTGCCACAGCTATGGTGATAATTCCTTTTGTTGCTTACGAACTGAGAAAAATCGGCGATCCAAAGGAGCTCAGATAGACCCAGATAAATTTCACCGCACGCGCTCCAATCTTTTAGCTAAACAGCAAATTTTCGTTTCAAAAAGGGATGTTACAGCCATTCTTTAGCTTCAAATCGTATGGGAACCCCTTTGTACGGCTTCTTGTGGTCGAATGTATTATTTAGGATGGTTCACGGGATTTCGAATAAAGCTGTAGTTTGAGACGCATCGAAGCTCGATCGCTCGCTCCAGATTCATTTCGAATCGGGAGTGGGCCCTTCAAACAATTACAAACTTGTCACATTGCGCGCTTTATTCCTGCAATCGCCGGTCAAGACTAGATGCACCTAGCTGTCGGAGAATACCATACAAGTTCAGCTCGCCCCACTGCTCCGCAACTCTACCCTTCTCGACGCGGAAAATGGTAATTCCTTCCAGAGTTACCCTTTTGTTAGTGGGGGGCACGTCTAGGAAAGGTCCCTTGTGCGTCGCGTGTCCAGACCACCGAATCACCACCTTATCAGCCTGCGCGATCGTGTCCTCGACGACGATTTTGGCATCAGGAAAAGCGGTACGATAGATTGCACTGGCTTGCTTCGTGCCCCTTACGCCCGGCAATTGACCCTCCAGTGGGTTATGATCAACAAAGCTGGGCGCAGTCGTTTCTTCGAGCGTCCGTAAATCGCCTGAATCGAACGCTCGAAAGTTGCGCAGCACAGTTGCTCGATTTGTCTCTTCAATAGACATGTCTTTTTAGAGGCTCTTACGGTTCGATCTCTGCGCTTCATCCGGCGACATTTGGCGCTAAAAGAAGCTTCTTTACTCTTTAGCTGCCCCTTTTATACAGTAGAAGGCTTCGCCGAGGTCAAAAGTTGCCGATATGGGGCACACTCTACATGGACATTTAACGCGTCGCGGAATTTTCGGACTTGCGCCGATAGCGCAAAAAAGCGTATCACTTAGTTCGTTCTGATTGTACGTGGGACAATCTCCTTTATCACAAATACAGCTCTTCCTGTTGGCTTCGGTGTCTGGTACCTGCATACACATCTCCCGTTTTACATTCTGCTGACTTCGGTAGCTGCGGATAAGCGTAGCCAACGCACAGAGGCTTTCATTACCATTCCGTGCGTTTAGAAACCGTTTAGTTCTGAATAAGGGATGAGCGCGTCACTGGTATAAGATTTTCGAGCTCCCAAGCTGGCCGCCCGTTTGCGCGTGACCTGCCCTCATCTTGTCAATGAATTTTGACCCCTCAAGCACAAATTAAAAAGTCTTTATTGCACGACTAGTATTGCAGGCGAAGCTTGATGATGCGGATCTACACAGTTGGACATTCGAATCGATCGCTGCAGGAATTCATTTCAATTCTATCGCATTATGCCGTTTTAACGGTGATCGACGTGCGCAGCCATCCGCACTCGCTCGCTAATCCCCACTTCAATAAGGAAGTGCTTGAATACGAACTGCCACGGTCAAACATTCGATATTGCTGGATGGGAGAAGGACTTGGAGGGTTCAGACCCCAGATGCCGAACGATTCGCCAAACACTGCGTGGAAGGTGAAAAGTTTCAAGAACTACGCGGATTACGCGCTCACCGATGCTTTTTCTGACTCCTTGTCGGCACTTACTGCTCTTGGCACAAAACAAACCGCCGCTTTAATGTGTGCTGAAATCCTTTGGACGCGTTGCCATCGCCGGATTATCGCTGATTATCTCTTAGCGCTTGGGTGGGAGGTCGTGCATATTATCGACGCTTCTCGTTCTACGCCCCACGAGCTCACCCCCTTTGCGAAGGTTGACGGTGCCCATATTACTTACCCCGCCCCCGTGCTCCAGTATTCACTGGATCATTTTCAGCCAGAATAAGACGCAATCACGCGTATGCGGCTCTTGTTATCGCGAATCCCTTTGAATCGTCAGAGTAATCTCAATAGAGGAGGCATTAAAAAATGACACGCCACGAGCTTCATGTGGCATAACTTGGCCGAATTGACTATATCTTAGGTTATATGAAGCGATATCTGCCTCTTTGAGCTTTCAATCGGAGATACCTCTGCACCGAGGATATTGTTGAGGTCAAAGCCGTACAGCGTCGCGTCTTTTTCTAAGACGACGAGTCGTCCTTTTACACCAATGACGCGGCCCAAGAGCATATTCTTCTCCTGCAATGGCCGCATCCAGAGCGGTACATCAAAATAACGGAGCTTAGTCTCACCATTAATGTCCATCTTAGCTTTCATAGCGTCCCAAGCCGCCCAGTCGATTTCAGTGTCAACGAGCATTTTTTGAGAATGGCGAACTGTCCCTTTGATTCGGTAACGCTTCTGCAGTTCACGCTCGCGTCTTCGGGCTAGTTCGCCGTCTAAGACATAGTCCACCACTGCACCCACATCGGCACCTTGCTCTCGCAGCCGGTCATCAAGTCGGCTGGCTTTCGTCACACCGATCTTGAAAATGTCGGGCCTGAACATTGCGATATATACGGCGTGCTCTTCTAAACACGTTTTTTCTTCCTTCAGGCACGTCCCCGTGCAGATCGCACAGGCATTAAACTCCTCGCAACTCCCACACACCGGCACGGCTTCACTATCGCACGAACTATACACGCCAGCCTGCCACTTGCCGATGCATGTTCGCCTCCCTACCCCAAGTGAGAGACTACCAGAGAGCGGTAGCAGTTCCATGCTCGGATACGCCAGTAACGTCTTTTTTAGAGACGAGAAGCCAATAATCTTCACTATAATTAGGTTTGTTTCTAAGTATTAATATGTTGTAACCGCGCGACCGTTACTATTTAAGCTCAGAAAAAAGACTATGGGGTATGCTCGTTGAGGTCATAGAAGAGCCCGTGTTTTACGACGGGTCGCAAATAGAACCTCTGTGGGGTTACAAACGCCGCGGCATACTCGGCGATTCTGTTATCGTTTTTCGGGGTGGCATGGACGTCTCGGAAGAAAGCATGAAAGACTGCGAGGATATTCGCGGCAAAAGTAAAATAACCGGCGACGATGTCCTCCATCTCATCGTTGAACGCTTTGACAGCCCTGGAAACATGTTTATATCCTACTTATTACAGCGATTACTCGTTATTTCCGGGCAAGCCGTGCTCAACATGTACGGTATTGAAACGATGAGATCTGGTGACGATCTTTACGTTTCAGACGAGAAACTTTCAGTGAGCATTGCAACAGCAAGCATAACCAGCGAGAAGATGCATCTGGGAATCAACGTCACCACGAGCGGGACGCCCAAAGGCGTCGCCATCACAAGCCTAACTTCCTTGGGGATCGAACCAGATGAAAGCCTTTCAATCGGAAGAGATATTGGCGATATGTTCGCAAGAGAGACCCTCGGAATCCTTAAAGATGTGGTGAAGACCCGTGGGTCCTAACGCTGAGCTTCTCTTGGCGGGCTAAAGAGGGGGATGCGCAATGCGAAAAGAACAGATCATTTACCTAGAGAGGCCCGGCCCTCAAAACACGGAAGACGTCATCGACTCCGTTAAGACCTACGTCGCCCGGAGCGGTCTGAAGCGAGTCGTTGTGGCGAGCACGACCGGCGCTACTGCGGCGAAATTTGCAGCCGCGCTCGAAAACACCGCAGAGCTGGTTGTTGTGACCCACCATACCGGCTTCAGTCAAGAGGGAACGCAGCGTTTTAACGCAGAAACACGGAAAATGCTCGAAAGACGGGGGGTCACGGTATTGACCCAATCACACGTGCTTTCAGGAGTTGAACGGAGTATCTCTCGGAAGTTCGGCGGCATTTCACGCGTTGAGACCATCGCAGAAGCTCTTCGCTCCCTGCTCGGACACGGACTCAAGGTGTGTGTCGAGATCGCGATCATGGCAGCTGATGCCGGCGCAATACCTATTGAAGACGTTATCGCCGTCGGTGGCACGGATAGTGGTTCTGACACCGCTGTAGTGATTCGTCCTGCACACATGAACAACTTTTTCGATGCCCGCATCAGGGAGATCATCGTCATGCCACGAGGTGGCGATGCCTGATCGATTTGAAATTACGCACAAAGACGTGTTCGGGCGTATTGGCAAGCTTGATACGCCACACGGGCCGATTGAAACGCCAGCTCTGCTGCCGGTCGTAAACCCAAATACGGCACTCGTTGCGCCTAAGGAGATGCGACAGTTTGGCGCCGCAGCGCTCATAACCAACGCGTACATTATCTACCGGAATCCGCGTTTAAAGGAAGCGGCGCTCTCTGAAGGTATTCACGAATTGCTCGGATTTGACGGACCGATCATGACTGATTCAGGATCGTTTCAACTTGCCACATATGGGAAAATAGAGATTGGCTCAGCAGAGATAGTAGCTTTCCAGCGCGATATAGGGTCAGATATCGGCACTCCGATTGATATACCGACGCCCCCTGACGTTCCGTTTGAGCGGGCACTCAGGGAACTCAACGTGACGCTGGAGCGAATTCGGGAGGCAGCGGCGTTCTGTGGAGCTGAGATGCTCTTGGCAGCGCCTATCCAAGGGTCGACGCACCTCGACTTGAGAGAACAGCACGCGCGGCTGCTGAGCACCCTCAACGCCGACGTCTACCCGATCGGTGCGGTCGTTCCGCTCATGGAATCCTATCGGTATGCGGATCTGAGCAGCGTCATTATGGCTTGCAAGGCAGGATTGGCGTTGAACAAGCCCGTTCATCTGTTTGGAGCCGGACATCCCATGATGTTCGCTCTCGCCGTGGCGTTGGGCTGCGATCTGTTCGACTCAGCCGCCTATGCGCTCTATGCGAGAGCAGGGCGTTATATGACAGCAAGCGGCACGTACCAACTCAACGACCTCGCTTATTTGCCGTGTTCGTGTCCAGCGTGCGCAGGTGGAGATCCGAAGCTTACTGAAAGGGAACTTGCAGAGCATAACCTTTGGGTGTCATTTGCTGAGATCAACACTATCAAGCAAGCGATAATTGACGGACAGCTCTGGGAGCTGGTTGAAAGACGATGTGGGTATCCCGCGCTCTTGCAGGCCCTCCGAACGATCCAAAAAAACTGCGCGCCCTTTGAAGCCATAGAACCACTTAAGTGGTCTTTTATGTACACAAGCACGGAATCAGCCGAACGGCCTGACGTAGCACGCTTCTTAACAAAGCTTACCAACATTGAACTGACCGGCCGGGTGCTCATAACGACTAACAGGACGCAGACCCGGGACATGGAACACGAATTTGACACCACTTTACTTATGAAAGCGCCTTTTGGTCCTTATCCACAAGAGCTCGCAGAAACGTATCCTATCGGTCAGTCTGAAGTCCCCGATCCAGACTACGCCTCAATCAAATCCGCGGTACGAAATCTGATAGCGCTTATCAGATCTAAAAACGTTGACGCGACCTTTGCCTATGATAGCACGTGGAATCACGACGATCTTGAAAAACTAAGCTCTTATGCAACGCTCTTACCCTTGTAAAAGAATATGACGCGCCTGTTCGAAGTAACAAAGCGGGACGGTGCTGCCCGCTTAGGAAAGCTCGGGTGGCGAGGCAGAACGCTCGCTACACCGCACAGCCTTGAGTCCAAAGAGGACCTCGAGCTTCTGAAGGAGTCGACGATTCACCGAGCTGAAATCGACGTGGCGATCGTCGCCGCTCAAGAAGGGACCGGCACAGAAAGAATCGATGCTGATGTAGTCATCCTCGCAGGCGCGGCGAGATTCCAAGAGGATCCACGTGGCCTGACCAAAGCGCTCTTGGGGGCTCGAAAATTAGCAAATCCTGATTCGGCGCTTTATGTGCCGGCGTTGGCGACGCCAACGAACGTGAGCTTGCTGGTGTACGCGGGCGTTGATCTTTTTGATTCCATTATAGCAGAGGTCAAGGCACGCGAAGGGTACTTTCTCGATGCCGACGGCGAACGACGTTTTGACGAGGTTTCGCATAGGCCCTGTTTTTGCGGCGTATGCAATGGCGCCAACATAACGGAACTCTCGTTCGAGCACAAGGTAGCGTTAGCATCTGACCACAACAAAAAAGCCCTCAAAGAAGAGCTCAACAAGGTAGCCGAGCATATCGAACGCGGAACCCTACGGGAGCTTGTGGAGGGAAGATGCAGGGCAGCTCCGGCACTTACAGCGCTTTTACGGTTGCTCGACAACGAGTATGAATACTTTGAGCGGCGATCGCCGATCGTTCGAACTGCTACGCTCCTGGCGTGTTCACAAGAATCCTTAAACAGGCCGGAAATACGTCGGTTTGGCGAGCGCGTCATCGAGCGCCTTCGGAGAAGAGACGGCGTCCTCCTTCTGCTTCCGTGTTCTGCACGGAAGCCTTACTCTCGCTCGCGGTCCCACAGGATTATCCTTACACAGCTCGGGGAACTGCGCCAGCATCTTAATGAGGCCATAATCACGTCGCCTGTCGGCGTTGTGCCACGAAGCCTCGAGATTATGTACCCTGCGAGCAACTACGACATACCGGTCACCGGCACATGGACGTGCGATGAGAGAGAGTGGGTGACCGCGTGCCTCACTCAATACCTGTCGGCCAATACCTTTGAAAGTGTTATTGCACACGTAAGCGGGCCCTATCGACAGATCTGTGAATCTGCAGTTGAGCAACTGGGGATCAACGTAGTACATACCGTCGACGATGATAACGTCCTTAGTTCTGCGTCCCTCCAACGCTTACGCGCTGTCGCACACGAGCTTGTTGACGCGTGTTCTCCTGCCCGGCGCGATTTGCGGTTTGATTACATGCAGGATCTTGCTGATTTTCAATTTGGCCCCCACGCGTCAGAGGCTATCTTTCCAGAAATCCCAAAAATCGGCGGGCTTTTTCCGACCTACTATGCCTCGGATCGTGGACGGCGTATTGCGACTATAACCGGCAGTTACCAAACCCTTGCCCTGACGATCGAAGGCGCTCGAAGGTACCTGCCCGCAAGTGGGGGTAAGTATTGCGTGCAAATCGATGATTTTGAACCAAAAGGAACGGTTTTTGCGATCGGTGCGCTCAAAGCCGACCCGGGCATACGGCCTTTCGACGAGGTCGTCGTAGTGAACGACCGCTTCATTGCAGTTGGAAGAGCTCTTATGAGTGGCTGGGAAATGCAAGCGTCAAAAAGAGGTGGCGCAGTTGTTATACGGCACGTGGAGTCGCGATGAAAAAACAGCTAGTAGCTCGTGAACACACGACACAGAAGCCGGAACCAAAAATGCGCGGCAGCCGTGCACGTGGTAATACGCAATTTGCCTGGACCGGCTCGGATCTGCTTAACGGGGAAATCGTTCCGTCGCTTACTATGGTCCTTACGACAAAAGGTTGCTCCTGGGCCCGTCGAGATGGTTGTACCATGTGCGGCTATAACGTCAACTCGAATCCTTACGTGCAAGCCTCCGACATTCAAAAGCAATTCAACCAAGTAATTGCACACTATGGCAAAGCGTTCAAGATCGTGAAACTGTTCACCTCAGGCAGCTTTCTCGATAAAGAAGAGGTACCCATCGATGTGCGAGACACAATCCTGTCTGAGTTGAAGGACATGCCGAAGGTTATCGTCGAGAGTCGGCCGGAATATGTCACACCTGAGATCTGCGATGATATCGCTCGAACAAACGAGCACGTTGAAGTAGCAATTGGTCTTGAAACGTCAAGTGACCGCATCAGAAACAACTGCGTTAACAAAGGATTTTCATTCGGCGATTTTATCAGGGCATCTGAAACCGCAATCGCTCACGACTTCACTGTTAAGGCTTACCTGCTCCTCAAGCCACCTTTCATGACGGAACGGGAAGCCCTGGAAGATGCTCTACAATCCGTTCGCGACGCTGCCCCGTACGCAGATACGATCTCGTTGAACTTGTGCAACGTACAAAAGGGCACTTTGGTTGAGGCGCTTTGGAAAAAGGGCCTTTATAGGCCCCCGTGGTTGTGGACCGCCGTGGAAGTCTTAAAGCGCATGCAAGAGACGGCTACTGTGATCTGCGATCCCGTTGGAGGGGGCTCCCGGCGGGGGCCGCACAACCGTGGCAAATGCGATCGCAAGGTGGTTACAGAAATTAAAGAGTTCTCACTCTCTCAAAACGGCGCGTCATTCACCGCTTCGTGCACCGATCAGATGCTGTGGGAGTTTGTCCTCGAGTTTGAAGAGTTCAGTTATGGGGCACCGCTTGTGCCGTAAACTTGGTAAATTTTAGTTTCTTCGCATCTCGCATGGAGTATTGCTTGGCTTTTAATAGGTGTATTCCTTATACTGTTCGTCATATCCCTCGTCGCTGCGTGGTTAGGAAACCGCTAGCGTGCGAGTAGGTGAATAGTTCAGGTCGACGCATTTCCTCACCGCAAAATACGGACAAAACCAGGATCTAAGTCTATATTTAGCAGCAGCTTTGTTTAGCAAAAGTGATTGGCAAAACATCGCGTCAGGGTCCACAAAAGATCTATCCAAAGATACGCTTGAATTCACGTATCTGTCCTGGCGTGCCGATAACCGTTAGAAAAGAATCCTTAAGGATAACCTGATGCGGATCGGGATTTGGTGTAGTTGCTCCATCGACAGTGACGGCGATAACTGTACACCCGGTGCGTGATCGTATCTTAACATCCCTTAGGCTTTTACCTACGAGTGACGTACTAGCAGGATATTCAACAACCTTCATGTCCTCTGAGAGCAGGATCTCCCGTAGTTTCGTGCCGCGCGGCGGGGGGTCAACAAATTTCAGCAAGACTTGGCCAGCGACAACGGACTGGGACAGCACAAAGTCTGCTCCTGCTTGATACAACTTTTCAACTGCTTGTGGACGCACTGCACGACAGATAATGTCAATCTGAGGGTTTAGTTTTCTCGCAACGAGAGTGGTGTAGATTGCATCCAAGTCATTATTGACCGTGACGAGAAGCGTAGATGCTTCGGTAATCCCTGCTTGCTTAAGGATTGTCCTATCGGCGGAGCTTCCAACCACGTCACCGTGGTGCTTATCAATGATGATATGTTCAATACCGTTTGACCGCAACACCTTGGATGCCCGTTTTCCGACATCACCGTACCCTGCGACGATATAATGCCCCCTGATCGCGCAGTACGTGCCATCGAGCCGACACATTGAGAGTTCCTTCGCCGCGTCGAGTTGCTTTTTTGTGCCTATAAGGAGGAGCACCGAGGTGTCCGTGACGATTTCAGCGGCCAATGGATTGAAGTTGATTTTTGCGCCCTTCCATATGCCTATGATTGTTGCACCGGTTCTCTCACGTATCTTGGCGTCTTCGATCGATAATCCGTTGATGCCACTTTCACTTAGAATCGGAAGCTCAAAAATCCGCAAAGAGCCAATCAGAGGAGTGGAGCCAACAAGCCGGTGCGTTATAGGCATTGCGGCCTTGTGGCCAATATCGATGCCAAGGAGTTGTTTAGGCGATACGACTTTATCAGCACCCGCATAGAGCAAGTATGCGGCGTTTGACATGTCCTCAACGAGACCAATGATATCCGCTTGGGTAAGCTTCTTTGCAGCAAGCGCGACGATGGCATTCTTCTCATCGCTCTGATTGAGGACGACTTTGCTTGCGCGCTCTATCTGAGCATTTCGCAAAGTCACTTCTTCGGTGGGATTTCCAAATATGCAGGGGATCTTTCGTTCGACCAAGTCCTCAATAACTTCCCTTTCGTCGTGAATAACGAGGTACGATAAACCCCGCTCTACAAAATCCTCGATAATCGCCTCCACCATAGAGCTATAACCCACGATCAAAACGTGGTTATTGGCCTTTGACTTCGTTGGCACCGATCGCCGAACGCTCTCCAGCACGGGTTCAAGGACGACGGGGATCAGGATTACAAAAAAGATGATGATTCCCGTCAGCATTACAAGCACTGCAAACATTCTGCCAACGCTGCTTTCAAAGACGATGTCCCCTAAACCTTGAGTGGTCATCGTTGCGATAACCCAGTAGACCGCGTCGATTATCGTATAAGACCTCCCTTCAACACTGGCCATCAAGAAGAGGAAGACGGCGCTATAAACGATGATGAACAGCGCTGTGGCTAAAAGGAAGGTTAATAGAGACTTGCGGAGAGGTTTCATTGCGAACACCTCGGGGTTTTCGAAACCAACTTTTGCACTTACATATCAATGCGGGATATAAATAGTAACGTCTTTTGACGTCTTTAAAATCGAATTTGATCTTGCTGTGGGTTGCCTAGTGAGAAAGGTTTATCATAGGCACGCATAATCTCTAGATGCCATGCACGTCGAGGACATAACACGATCGGTGAGGGCCCATCACAAGTGGTTCAGCGAATCCCTCCCTCTGATCGCGAGTGAGAATATCACCAGTCCTGCCGTGCGTCAGCTTTTAGCATCCGATTTCGGCCATCGATACGCCGAGGGTAAGGTTGGCCACCGGTACTACCAAGGGGTTAAGTACATCGACGAGGTCGAGCAGTACGCCATCGACTTAGCCCTCAAACTGTTCAGGGCTGAGCACGTTAACGTACAACCCATCTCGGGCGTAAACGCGAATATTGCTGCTTTTTTTGCCCTTTCAAGCCAAAATGATGTACTAATGGCACTTGACACCTCGCACGGTGGTCACCTGAGCCACGGGACGAAGTCCGGTCCGGGTATTCGTCACCTAAGAATCGTCAAACATCCCTTCGACTACGAAGAGATGAATATCGACACCGATGCGATGGTCTCGACGATTTATGAAAAGAAGCCCAAAATCGTACTCTTTGGGGCGAGCTTGTTTCTCTTCCCACACCCGGTCAAAGAAGCGTACGATGCCGCACGTGACGTCGGCGCCACAATCGTGTACGATGCCGCACACGTGCTCGGCCTCATCGCGGGCGAGCAGTTCCAGGACCCACTCAACGAAGGAGTTGATGTGATGACCGGTTCAACGCATAAGACGTTTCCCGGACCCCAACACGGAATAATCTTTACTACGCGCGCACTAGCAGACGCGATCGATGATGCTGTGTTTCCGGGAACCGTCAGCAACCACCACTTGCATCACGTGGCGGGTCTAGCGGTCACACTCGTAGAAATGCTTGAATTTGGAAAAGCGTACGCTCAGCAGACGATCAAGAATGCAAAGACGCTTGGTGCGGCGCTCCACGACCACGGATTCAACGTGTTATGTCCTGAAAAAGAGTTCACCGAGTCTCATCAGATCGTATTGGATGTAGGACGCGCTAGTGCTATGGCAGTTGCTCTTGAAAAGGCAAACATCATTGCCAATAAGAATCTGTTACCGTGGGATGATCATAATGCTCCAGAAAATCCTTCGGGGATCCGATTTGGAACGCAAGAGCTTACACGACTAGGAATGAAAGAGTCAGAGATGAGAGTTGTAGCGGGACTTGTCGCCCGCGTACTTAACGGCGAAGCACCCGAAAAGGTTAAAAAAGATGTGGTAGAGTTTAAAAATAACTACCAGGAGGTCGAATACTGCTTCAGTCATGAGCTTGGAGCTTACCAATTCCCCGCTTGGTAGATTATTTTGCAGCGGAAGTGCAATACTGATAGTTTTCGATATGGATGGCACACTCATCGATGGCGAGACAATCGATGAGTTGGCAAAAGCTGCCAATGTCGGAGACCTTGTGGCGGGGCTCACAAAGCGCGCCATGAGGGGCGAGATGGATTACGAAGAGGCCTTACGAGAACGCGTAAAGCTCTTAAAAGGCCTTAACGTAGCGGAGGTCAATAAAGTAGCCTCAGAGCTCCTTCTCATGAAAGGGGCCAAAGAGCTCATCCAGGAGCTTAAGAAAGAGTATAAGATCGCAATGGTTTCTGGAGGGTTTACCATCGTTGCCCGCAAGGTAGCTCAAGAACTCGGAATTGACTGTCTGATGGCCAATGAACTCGTTATACAAGACGGATTATTGACAGGAGAAGTTATTGGACCATTAGTGCACCAAAACTCCAAAAAAGAGGCACTCGAGGCGATTGCCAAGCGAGAGGGGGTACGCCCGGAGGACTGTATTGTGATCGGAGATGGGGCAAATGACGTCTCAATGTTTGAAGCTGCCGGGTTTTCCATAGCATTTAACGCAAGTCCAATTCTGTACGATATTGCAGACATCGTAATTATGCAGAAGGACCTTACTATGATACTGCCGATATTCGAGAGAGGAGCGCATGCTGAAAGAGTTGCAGGAAAAAAAAGCCTTGCTAAAAAAGGAAGCCGACGCCTCGAAGCTTGAGCGTAACCGGCTTAACGCAGAAGCAAGTCAGTTCGCTACGAGACGTGACGAGTTAAACACGAAGACCCGAGCATTGATAGACAGCGCACAGCAGTCTAAAGACAAGCGAGATGAGTACAATAAGCTCGTTTCAGAGAACAAGGATAAGCGGGACGGCCTTAATGAACAAGCGAACAACTTTCTCGCAAAAGCAGACCAGATCAAAAGAAAATTTAGAGTCGCAGGCGGACTTTCGCTAAGCGAACTCAAGCGCGAAATTGATCAGCTTGAATTTAGGCAGCAGACTGAAGTTGTAAGTACGGAAAAAGAGCGCGAACTTGTGGATCACATCGCCCACCTCTGGGAAGAGTACAGAAAGAAGCGGGTAGAGCTTGAAAACAACACTGAACTCAAAGAAGCGTTCGATAATGCTCACCAGCTCCGGGAAGAGGCAAGCGAATTTCACAAGCAGCTTACGGATAACGCAGACCGTGCGCAGGAATGCCACGAACAGATGCTGAAATGTTTTAAGGAAGCGGATAAGATTCGCGCTGAAGCTGATGTCGCACATAAAGAATTTGTGCGCGCACAAGAGAGTGCGGACGAACAGCATCAAAAGTACATAAAAATGGAGAAGGAATTAAGAGACTACGACAAGATCCTATCGAGTCTCAAAAAGCGCACCAAAGAAGCCCGTGAATCTCGCGAGAGGGTCGACGTGCTTAAACGAGCTGAGGAAGTTTATGCTATGTTTAAAGACGGGCAAAAACTCGAGACAGATGATCTCCTCCTTTTGCAGCGCTCAGGCCTTCTATAAGCTTCACGCTCCTTGTAAGTAAGAATGAAACTGGTCTTGTGTATCGATCGTGACAACGATCTGGGCTCAAAAGCCCACCTTCAGTGTCCGATCGTCGGGCGGGAAGACAACGTCAACGCAGCGTTACAGCTCGGACTGATCGATCCCGAAGATTCTGACGTAAACGCTATTTTTGAGGGCATTCGCGTTTATGACGATCTAAAGTCAGAAGGAGTCGACGCCGAGATCGCGTCCATAGCAGGCAGCGAAGATGTTGGCTTAAAATCAGACCAAATCCTCGCAAAGCAGCTTGACTTTGTACTTAAAAAGGTTAACGCGACGAGTGTCGTTATCGTCTCTGACGGCGCAGAAGATGAATTTATACTGCCTATCGTTGAATCCCGTATACAAATTGACGGCGTAAAACGCGTGGTCATACGTCAGTCTGAAAGCCTCGAAAGTACCTATTACACGATCAAGAAGCTCTTCGAGGATCCAAAGATTGCGAACTATTTTTTTATACCTGTCGGACTTACCCTCATTTTATTTGCGATATTCTCGTTTGCTCGGCAACCCGAAGGTGCTCTCATTGTAATAAGCGCATTCATTGGCATATACCTTCTTTTTCGAGGGTTTGGGCTTGATGAACCTCTTGAAGGCATTGTCCGAAGTGTGAAGTCTTCGTTTTATGGGGGCAATATCTCGTTTGTCACGTATATGGTAGCCCTTGCACTGGGGATTATCGGAATGGCACAAGGTATTATCACGACCTTGAGTTTGGACTTCAGCAGTTATGGCGGCGTGCTCACCGCAGCAGTCTTCATTAATACCGCTGTGTGGTGGTTCGTTGCAGCAGGGGTGATCGCAATTATCGGCCGAATAATCGACGCTTATCTAAACGATACAAAACACGCGTGGCGACGTGTGGAAATTCCTTTCTTCATATTTTCGACCGGTCTGATTTTATGGAGCGCAAGTATCCTCATATTAGCACTTGGAGGAAAGCCAATCCCTGTGCTGAACCCAGCGGACGTTTTGATAACTCAGACGTCAAGGAGTATCGAAATCGTCACAGGCTTCCAGCTGCTCTTATTTTCAGTTGCCGGTGCGATCATTATCGCCTTGACTGGCATCGCTATATCTTCTCTTATAAAAAGAGGGCAAGAGCCGCCTATAGCGCAACACAGCCCACCCAGTTCAAGCGAAAAGTAATCGTCAACACATACAATCTTCAGGGTATGCCCAACGATTAGTCGCGTTCTCGCATCAGACTCAGAATATCACTTAAAATTGCACTTGCGGTCTCAATCGAGCCGGCTCCTTTGCCGGCGACAGTGATCTCACCGGCAGTATCAGTTAAAATCGAAGCGGCGTTAAGCGTGCCACTTACGTTGAGCGGATGCCTCAGTGGTATTAACTTTGGAGCGACCGTTAGCTCTTGAACGTCGCCAATGAGTTTTACCATAAATCCTCGCTGTCGCGCAAGCTGCAATGCGTCTTGCGTGATCTGCTCTATACCTATTACATTAACGTCTGCAAACGTGACTTGACGGTTAAAAAACGCATTCGCCAATATGACGACCTTACAAGCGGTGTCAATGCCAGCCACATCATATGTCGGGTCTGCTTCAGCTATGCCCATATCCTGCGCTTCGCTCAAGACCTGATCATATTCAAGGGCCTCCTCAGCCATTCGAGTGAGTATGTAGTTACATGTGCCATTGAGCACACCCCTTATTCCAAGTACTTGAGTGCCTGCAAGGGTGTCGCGTATAAGGTTGATGATGGGCATCGCGCCGCCGACAGTCGCCTCGTAGCGCAACGCTACCCCTTGTGCACGAGCCAACTCAGTTAACTCGCCAAAGGCTGCGACCAGAGGGCCTTTGTTTGAGGTAACTACGTTTCGCTTGTTTTTAAGCGCTTCACGAAGGTGCGTCAAACCGGGCTCCCCATTTTCAATATTCGTAGGTGTAACCTCTACGACGACGTCGTGGTCAACAGTTCGTATGACGTCGAGCGCGGTAAGATCAGAATTTGCGATGGACTTACCCATGCGCTTGCGCGCAAGCACGTCCTCTAAGTCAGGCGTGAGCGCAACCCCTTTTGAATCGGCAATAGCTACAACTTCCAAATGTGGCACGCTTTGCACGACTCGCGCAACTCCTTGTCCTACGGCCCCAAATCCAATAATAGCGAGTTTAAAGGGAGACGAGTTATCCTGCATTGTTCTGGCCTCCGGATAGTCCGCCCTCATCTATTGGTACGATAACGAGCAAATCCTTGCGCTCAGCGATTTCTTTGAGAAGTGCGATTGACGTTTTTAGTTCCTCATTTCCAGTAGCCATTATTGTAACAATAGCTGACGAAGGGCCGTCGATAGCGGGCATTGAAAGACTGAGGTCTTGAACTTCAGCAAATCCTGTACTATCAATCGTATCAATCGTTTGTCGCAAGTCAGTATGGATAATATGCCCGATGAGCAAGATGTGTGCCCTTTCGCGCAGCCTCATCTTGCCTATCCGCACAACCGTCACGCCGTTCTTTTCAAGTCCTTCCTGAAGCTCTTCGAGCTTGTGTTCTTCGATATCGAAAATTACGTAGACCGGTACCGTATTGCGAAACGTTTTCTTATCGTGATGGTGAACGATGCTTAAAACGTTGCCGCCGAGGGCGGACACGGGAGTTAACACGTGTATGAGCTGACCGGGTGTATCTTTCAACTCTAGATCCATCGAAATTCTCATATTTTTACTCCAAGCTTGGGTATATTAATATGCATTTGGCTAATAACCCTTTTCCATGGTAGCGTCAGACCACGACACATTATCGGGAATTATGCAGAGGCGCCGCTCTGTAAGACGGTATTCGCGAGAGATAATAAGCAAGGAACTGCTGGACGAGCTCCTCAAAGCCGCGCAGCTCGCGCCTTCCGCTGGTAACTTACAAGCGCGTGATTTTATTGTCGTGCGAGACCCCAATAAGAAGCACGAACTGGCTCTAGCGGCTTACGGGCAGTTCTTTGTCGCAATGGCCCAGGTCGTGCTCGTCGGTTGCGCGAACATAGTACGGTCTCGCATTGCGTACGGACAACGTGCTGAGCTTTACGCGGTCCAGGACGCCACCATCGCTGCCAGCTACATACAACTCGCAGCAGAAGCGCTGGGCGTCGCGACGTGCTGGATAGGTGCGTTCGATGAAAAACGCGTTTCAAGCTCTTTAGAAATACCTGTCGATATTCGACCTGTTTTAATGCTCCCTATTGGATATGCAGGGGAGGTTCCAGAGCCTAGACCTCGAATGGCGCTCAGTCGGTTCACTCACCAAGAGTTTTGGAGCTCAGAAGGCGCTTAATTGTCGCTCATCGCTTCTTTCTTACATTAGCGTTTTTTATAAAGCTCTGAGATGACCGAGCATTTATTAGCCAAGTCGTATTAATCGTCGATAGTGTCATATGGAGCAACAAGTCGCTGACGCCTGTGCCAAAATTATTGACGGCATCCTCAACGGCCAGATAACGCGCCAGAATTTGCAGCAGGCGAAAATAGAGGTAGCCCGGGGCTATCGTTCTAACTCGTTGCTGACGAACGCGCAAATCTACGGGGCAGCAGAGGACCAAATCAGATACAAACTGGTTGACGTACTGCAACGGAAGCCAACAAGAACCGCGTCAGGCGTCGCAGTCATCGCAGTTATGACCTCTCCTTTTCCGTGTCCCCACGGCAAATGTGTACCGTGTCCTGGGGGGCCTGAATTTTGTGTGCCTCAAAGCTATACCGGCCTCGAGCCCGCAGCAAAACGAGCGATTCAACACGGATTTGACCCATACAGGCAAGTTAAAGCTCGTCTACGCCAGTTACGCCAGATAGGACACCCCACTGATAAGGCGGAACTGATTGTCATGGGGGGGACGTTTACCGCGCGCCCGCATGATTATCAAGAGTGGTTCGTTCAGCGGTGCATACAAGCAATGAACGATTTCCCCCTCTCGCGCGCCGATAGCTCCCTCCGCCTTAACGAAGTCTTCTCGGCTAACGCGTCAGCATCAACGAGAAACGTGGGAGTGACGTTCGAAACACGGCCTGATTATGCCAAACAACATCACGTCGATGAAATGTTGTCCCTAGGGGGGACTAAAGTTGAGCTCGGACTTCAGAGTACCTCAGATAAGATCCTCCTCGCTATCCAACGAGGGCACACGGTTGCTGATACTGTTGAGGCAAACCGGGCGAGCCGCGACAGCGGATTAAAGGTTGGATTCCACGTCATGCCCGGATTACCGGGCTCAGATTGCAAATCCGATCTAGCAATGTTTCGAGAACTGTTCACGGACGAACGGTTTTGTCCTGACTACCTCAAGATATACCCAACGCTTGTGACGGAGGCAACAGTATTGCACGAGCTGTGGAAGCGCGGCGATTACGATTCCTTTGATCTGACCAATGCTGTTGAGTTAATTGCTCGCGTAAAAGCGCTGCTCCCCAATTGGGTGAGACTACAGCGCGTACAGAGAGATATTCCCGCTCAACGAATTGTCAGCGGCGTCAAAAAAAGCAACTTACGGCAGCTGGCCAAAAAGCGCTTGCTTGAACTCGGTGGTGATTGCAGCTGTATACGGTGCCGAGAGATTGGACTTAACGGCATTACCCAAGTGGAGAGCGTCGAAAGCCGCGTCGAAAAATATCGGGCCTGCAATGGTATTGAGTACTTTATTTCAACCGTCGGTTTGCTTAGTGATTTGGAGTACCTTATCGGTTTCGCACGGCTACGTCTCCCATACCAGTCAGAGAGGCCTGAAATAACAGCTGAAACGGGGCTCATCAGAGAGCTACGTGTATACGGGAATTTGGCAATGCTAGGCGAGCGGCACGAAAAAAAGTGGCAGCATCGGGGATTTGGAACTCAACTTTTGCACACTGCAGAAAGTATTGCATCCGATGCCGGGATGCAACGGCTTGCGATTAATAGCGCAATCGGAGTTCGTGATTACTATAAAACGAAAGGTTATGCCCTTGACGGACAGTACATGACGAGAACGCTCTTGTAGCGCGTCAAAATCCAGCCAGTGAAGATTTTAAATCGTCACTGAGAGATAAATAAATTTTAATTATGTTTCCAAAATGCCTTTGAAGAGATTTAAGCGCGGCCTTCGGATGGTCTTCTGCTTGTATTTCCCTTTAATGTGCTCGTTAAAAGACTTCAGGTCAGTTTTTTCGAGGTTGAACCCAAGCGAGTTCATTAGGCCGTGATAGGTCTCTTCGGGGACATCGGCATACTGATAGCCGCTTGAATCACAAAACTCAATCTCGAGCATTGATGTTTCTCGGTCATAACCAACAGCCCGTATGCTTACAGAAAACTTATCTATATTCACGTTAGAAATCCATGGTTGTCATTAACCTCAGGAGGGCCTAGAATCCGAATCTCACGCGTTTTAGTGCTGTTTTTACTCATTTCAATGACGATTGGTTCGTCAGCAATGGTTTATCCGAACGGGCCCCAAATCGTGCTAGCCCAAACCACTTCGGCAGTAACTCCGACGGTAAGTCCGACGGTAAGTCCCACAGCATCACCGACAGCAACTCCGACGGTAAGTCCGACGGTAAGTCCCACAGCATCACCGACAGCAACTCCGACGGTAAGTCCGACGGTAAGTCCCACAGCATCAACGACGGAATCGGCGAATCAAACAGGGGGTGGCGGTGCCGATCCCACACTGATAGGTGCAGCAATAGTCGGAATTATCGCCGTGGGGCTCATGGCTGGCATCTACTACGTGACCAGGAGGATGTAATCACGCAGCAAGCGCACGATCGATATGTAGGCGTTAACAAGCACGAGGTGTACAGTCGAATTCTTGAGCTTGATCTGCGAAAAATGGAAAAACGCCACGAACGCCACATATGGCACATAAAATCGATGTGGGGTGGCGTAGCGGGTATACTGCTTGCCGTTTATGTGTTGATTACTGCACAGTACCTGAACGGTAATACTTTGTTAGTGCGTAGCAACAACTATATTTTAGCCGGGGGGGCACTTCTCCTTTCAATTGCCCTATGCTACGGGTTTATGTGGATCGGCGTAATAAACGAGTATAAAAAATTTGAGCGCATAATCAATGACAAGATGAAGTACTACGAAACCGTCATAAGCGCACCGTGAAACGCGCATAAACCGGGCGCTTAGTACTTTTTGCTGTAGTTCCAAGAATCTTGATCTTCGTAGGTAAGATCCTTATAATCTAACTCACTCCGATCTTTTCTGTGGTCTTTGGGGATGATTAGCGATGCCCCACGAATTAACACGATTCCGATGACGATAAGAACGAGAGCAAACAGGACAATTACGGAAATATTGAAAGTGCTAAGGAGGAGTCCAAGGATCCCAAGCTGCGAAAGAATTACGAACACCCCTAAGAGCACCAGAAGCGCGCCGAGGAAATACACTAAAAAAGCACCTAGTCTCGTGACACAGCCCCCTATGTTCCAGCCGCCAGTTTTCCAACTAGTTCGACGACTTCTTTGAAACTTTTTACTTGTATTGGGCCGTAGACCTTGTCCAACAAGAGCGACCGTGCGTTACGGCCGATGACAATTGCCGTATTGCCGCGATTACGTATTTCGATGGTTAAACCCTCATCGTCAAGTGCGCGCGCGGCAGTGCCAAATGTCTTGAGCGCAGAAAGTGCGTTATTTATCATTTTATAGCTAATATTCTTACACTCACGCAGTTAGGTCTCGAAACTGTTGAACCAACAGGCCAAGATTTTCAGGTTCTACTATATCTAAAGAAACAGTTTTTCCTTCGTCTTCAACTTTGACCTCAATAGCAGGATCGTTGCGTACCTTCAACACGAGTTTCGTTTCGTTTTGATAAATGATCTTTAAATAGTCTTTGCTTGCTCGTACAATTTCGCGTATTCGCTCCGAATCCATAAATCCGTCTGACATAAAAGTCACCACTTTATATCAATCCAATTAGATATAAGCTATACCCGTGCGCTGTAACCTAGCGCACTATCCTTTATAAGAAACGACGCGATGTCTCCCAAGTCATTCCAGTTTTACCGTACATTTGTCCCAAAGCTGTCTCAACTGTGCGATCCAGTCGTTTTATCCTTCGACAACACCACCTTTGTAAAATCGTACACGCTTGATCCCGCGGTTACCCCACACCACTTTATCCATAGTGGCAACTTTTTCTCTCAGCCTTACGTGAAAAAACCTGAACTACGAACGAAGGAAAGGATTCTTCATTTACAAGAGAAGCTTATCAACAAAAGAACTGATGGATTAATGACCCTCAATGTACCGGTAAACGGCGATTTGACAACGCCTTACTGGAAGCACGTTGAAGCAGATCGTTTGAAAGCAATCGAAGCTAGCTTAGAAGCTGCTGTATGGACAAAAGAGAACACAAAACGACCTGATTTGCTTTACGCTGGCTTTGAGGTCGGCACATATCGCGATGCAAGTTACATATTCAAAAAGGCAGTGAATGCCGATCTAACTAACCTTTCAGCAGGATTCGGCCTTTTTTCTCGTCAAGCAAAATACCGCCGAAAAGATCGTTTAAAGCAGTTTGAGGTTCTCGCTGCATACGATCAACTCTCACGTGAGTTTGAGGGCACACGCTTTCACGCCTCAGGAGGAAGCGCATTGAACGTCCTTGAGCTTCTTGCCTACGCTAATGTGACGTCAGCAGACGGCTCGAGCGCCGTTATCGCAGGGCTTGCGTATGGCTCAGTTTTGACCGCAACGGGGAAGCTTATTAAAGCGAACAAACTCGCTCAATGGGAATGCAACTGCGAGTTTTGTTCGGACAGCCGTCCATCTGACGTGGTTAAGGAACTCCAGCGCTCAGCTGAAGCGCGTGTGCGACATAACGTTTATGTGGTGCGCTTTTCTGTAGCGCGAATAAATGATGCCCTTGCAAACAATACAATTGCAGAGCTCACCGAGCAGCGGCTCACTTTGTACAACAACAAAGCGCTTTGGAAATGCTTGGATATAGTGAACAAAAAGCCCCCACGAGAGTGACGATATGCTTAAAGCAGTGATGTTTGACTGGGATGGGACGCTTTATAATTCAGTCATCCCTACCTACGAGAGTTACCTAATAGTAATGGAAGCATTCGATCTGCCAAAGATAACCCTCAACGAATTTAGAGAACAGAGTCGGCCGAACTATCACGATTACTACCAGTGGCTGGGGATCGGCGAGGATGACTGGGTCGCCGCAGACGAGACCTGGATGAATTGCTACGCGCATTACAAAAAGGACTGCGTCTTATTTAGCGGCACTGAGAACGCTTTGCGAGAACTGAAGGAAATGAATTTGAAGCTCGGGCTCGTTTCAAGTGGGTCTCGAGAACGCGTGACAAGCGAGATAAAAGAGCAAAGGATTGAGACCTACTTCGATTCTATGGTGTTCGGTGACGACGTTGGATTTGAGCACGGGAAGCCGGCGCCAGAAACCTTGCTTATGGCAGTAAAACAAGCGCGTGTAGCCGCATCGGATGTGCTTTACGTCGGTGACATGGTTGAGGATGTCCTCATGGGGAAAAAAGCAAGTACAAAAACTGCTGCAGTTCTTTGCGGCTTCGCGACACCAGAGCTTCTGATGCGGGCAAAGCCCGATCTAGTGCTGCGCGACGTGAGCGCCCTACCTAACGCGATTAAAAAAGAAATGAAGGGTTAGCCCTTCATTCGACGCTAATGTGCGACTTTTCTTCTTCAGGTTGAATGCGATTCAGTTTTACTTCGAGAACACCGTTTCGATAGGTCGCTTTTGCGCTGTGGGGATCAACCTTAACCGGAAGCTCAACACTTTCAGAATATTTTCGAGCCTCGTTCTGGGCTCTGATATCGAGTCTGCTTTCTGTGGCATCGAGCTGCACGTCCGTTCGGTCAACGCCTGGCATCTCGGCGATGATGTGCACTTCATCTTTCGTCTCCATAACGTCAATCAAACGCGTCCTCTCCTCTTCCTTCTTAACGCGCTTGCCAAAGGGTTGGACGTTACCAAATTCTCGAACCTCGGGCGCTTCACCCGGATGCTGCGTCATTGAAAACCCATAAATGAATGGTTTAGGTTTCTTTCCTTCCTGCAGGTCGCGCAACATCTGATCCATCAGCTCTTCGAACCCGCCCCCGAGAAAGTCATCAAAAAAACCTCTTCGTCTTTTCGCCATTTTCTTTATCCTCCTTCGTTTCCTTTACGTGATTGAAGTATTGATTTTACGCATAGCCCGTTTCTGTCGTAACTACTTTTTCCTTCACTTCTTCTTCTGTAACGGAAAACTTCGCAAACTCCTTAGCTATGTTCTCGTACTGGTGCAACATGTCGCGTGACGCCGTTGGCTTAACCCGATTGATAGCAGCATAAAGATGGCCCTTGTTAATCTTTATCGTTGCCGCGCCCTCGTTAACCTGCTCAGGCGTCATTTCGGGCTTAATAAAGTCTCTGAGAGCGAGCATCGCTGCCTCTCTACAAATTGCTTCAATGTCAGCACCGACGTACCCCTCCGTTTCTTTGGCAAGCTGCTCGATGTCAACTTCGTCCGCTAGCGGTTTGCCTTGAAGGTGGATCGCGAATATTTGCGCGCGGCTCGAGGCGTTTGGCGGCGGTATATAAACGAGACGATCGAGTCTTCCAGGCCTTAAAAGCGCAATATCGACCATGTCGGGGCGATTCGTGGCGCCAATTACGACGACGTCCTTCAGTTCTTCAAGACCGTCAAGTTCGGTCAGCAGCTGGCTCACTACCCGTTCTGTCACGTGCGAGTCAGAACTTGCCCCACGGGTTGGGGCAACAGCGTCGAGTTCGTCAAACAAGATGATTGTCGGCGAGACTTGCTTGGCGCGCCGAAACGTCTCGCGTACGCCTTTTTCAGACTCGCCTACCCACTTGCTGAGCAGCTCAGGCCCCTTTATGCTAATAAAGTTGGCTTCGCTTTCCGTCGCGACCGCCTGCGCAAGGAGCGTCTTCCCCGTCCCTGGAGGCCCGAAGAGCAACACCCCTTTTGGCGGCCTCGTGTTGATGCTGCTAAATGCGTCCGCGAATTTTATCGGCCATTCAACGGCTTCTATAAGCTCTTGTTTTGCCGCCTCAAGGCCGCCGACGTCTTGCCATTTTACATTCGGCGCTTCAACGAACACCTCGCGCATCGCGGAAGGTTCAATGTTTTTCTGGACGTTTGTGAAGTCCACTTCATTAACCTGAAGCTTATCGAGCGCCTCTTGAGGGATCTCTTGTTCAAGATCGATCTCAGGCAGAATTCTTCGGAGTGCATGCATCGCTGCTTCCTTTGATAGGGCGGCGAGGTCAGCACCCACAAAGCCATGTGTGGTCCTAGCAAGGTCTCCGAGCTTTACGTCGTCCGCGATCGGCATGCCACGGGTGTGCACTTGGAGTATTTGGAGCCGGCCGGCCGCATCGGGCACGCCAATTTCAATTTCTCGGTCGAATCGACCGGGCCTCCGCAGGGCTGGGTCGATCCCTTCCGGGCGATTGGTCGCAGCAATAACTACGACTTGTCCTCGGGCTTCGAGACCGTCCATTAACGAGAGCAGCTGGGCGACGACGCGACGCTCGACCTCCCCCGTTACTTCGCTTCGTTTTGGCGCGATAGCGTCAATCTCATCGATAAAGATGATAGCAGGGGCGTTATCTGACCCTTCCTTGAAGAGCTCGCGCAGGTGCTGTTCGCTCTCCCCGTAAAACTTGCTCATGATCTCTGGGCCGCTGATGTTGATGAAATATGCGTCCGTTTCGTTTGCAACAGCTTTCGCCATGAGTGTTTTGCCGGTTCCGGGAGGGCCGTAGAGGAGGACACCTTTTGGTGGGTCAATGCCGAGCTTTTGAAAGATCTCAGGGTGCCGCAACGGCAGCTCGATCAGCTCTCGTACCATCCCGAGCTCTCGTTTCAGACCGCCGATATCCTCGTAGGTCACGTGAGAAATAGAACGGTCCGCTGCCGCAGTAGGTTTCTCTTTCAGCGTTACTTGCGTGCTTTTCCCGGCTATAACGATGCCTGCAGGCTGGGTAGCGGTAATAACAAAGGTAATCGGATTGCCCAGCATTTCAACTCTAAGCATCTCCCCTTTCTGTACCGGGCGCCCTTCAAGGAATCTCATGAGATATTCTTCGCCGCCGACGATGCGCGCCGGCTGGGTTGGTGCAAGAGTGATCTTTACCGCAGCATTCGATTTCGCTTTTCGAATGACAACTTTATCGTCGATACCCACGTGGGCGTTTCCACGAATGTTGCCGTCAATTCTGATAATGCCGAGGCCACGATCTTCCGGATATGCAGGCCACACTATCGCGGCTGCTCGGTTATGGGCCGTTATCTCGATGATGTCGCCGCTTACAAGCCCGAGTTGTTTCATGGTATCCATGTCGATTCGGGCAATTCCCCTCCCAGCATCGCGATGATACGCCTCAACGACCTTTAGCGTTACTTCTTCTGTCATTTTTCGATTATCTCCTATTTTATGTGCTTGATATGTTTATGAGCTTCTGCTGTCCTTACCTCGCCAGCCAATACGTTCTGGCGCCTATTAGTCTGATTTTCCCTTGTTTTTCAAGGTTATGCAGCCGCTCTACGAGTATTTGACCAGGTATAGCGAGCCCCGCAGACAGCTGGTCGGCAGTCTTGGGCCCCGTAAGCAGCATCGAAAGGATGTCATATTCAACAAAGTCGCGCGATATTGCGTCGATCTTCCTGGCACCGCGTTCCATGACCTCATTGATCAGCTCTTGAACCCTTCTCTGTGCCCCCATCAACTCCCGGTTAGCTCTCCTTAAGCTATCGAGAGTCTCGGCAACGTCGGCCAAACTGTTCGTTTTGATTTGTATATCGCCAATCGGGGTTGGGAACTCTGCAACGGTTGATTCGCTTTGCGCGGCGTTAGCGGATTCGACCCTATAGCTAAACGGAGAGATTTGAATTTCGAGCTGCTGATTATCGGCGATGTGGAAGTACTTCCGGCGTCGCTCGTCAACAAAAAACCGGATAATCCCTGCCCGCTCGAGCATACTGAGGTGACTGATCACCGCCTTAGGGGCAACTTGCAGTCTTTCTGATATCTCGGTCACGTAAAATGGCCGCAGCGACAGCAATTTTAAAATGTTGCGGCGATTCTCATTGCCGAGAATATCTAGGAGTTCTGCTTCGTCCATTGCTGTTTTTTAGCTTGTCACGGTCTAATAGATCGTGACACTAACTTATAGTTAGGTTTGATTGTATATAAAAGTTGGTTAATCAGAGGCTTTGTTAAAATAGTGCCTTTTGTTAAAAAAGTCGGCTTATCCCCCTCTTTTTTATTAAGGCATAAGTGAACGAACTTCGCTACTCTATCCAACTTTCTTCTTGCTCGTAACGCTGTCCATAAACTTGCTCCCCATATAGCACGTCGGAGCCAAGCCTCGGAATCAACGGGGAGCTTGCGTAACAGCCGTCACCTCACATCCAGATCTTCATACGCCTCTTCGTCAGCGAGTACCATAATTTAAGCTTGACTTTTCAAACAGGTGACAAACCCGGAACAGAGAACGTGTTGATAAGCTGCCATCCCCCCGCGACTTCAAACGCGGAATAGCGCTCCTGGAAGATCACAACGCATTTATATGCAAATTGACGTTCACTATTGGGTGCACTATCTCGATTCAAAACCTCGCAGCTGAGCATGTCCAAACAGAATGACGAACTGAAGCACCGTGTATATGCGATCTTTCAGCCCATCCCAGTAGGCGACGCCCGCATCGTTGCAGCGCGTCACGGGGATGCTTCCAGAGCTACGCGCGTACGCTTCTTTTTGATGGCATTGATCTGGTTACTCGTATTTGTCGTCATACTAGCCAGCTACCCCGATGTATACCAAAGATATCACAACCTCTTTAACGCAGTTTTTGCCTTTGCAATCGTAGTTTTTACCATCGAACTGCTGCTCCGTGTATGGTCGTGCACGGTAGATCCGCGGTTTAAAGGTCCAATCAAAGGCAGGCTAAAATGCCTGTTTACAACATCTCTGCTCATAAATCTGCTTGTCATCGTGCCTTTTTATGCCAGGCCGTTCTTTCCAGGAGCAGAGGTGTTCATAAACGCGGCGATTATGCTCATCATCCTAAAGTTGCTCACGTACTCTAGTGTGTTCAGCTTTGTTATCGATGTTTTGAAAGCGAAAAAAAACGAGCTCGTTACTGCGCTGGCAATCGACGTAATCTTGCTGATAACGTTCTCAAGTTTCATGTTCATTATTATGCATGCCTCAGACCCGCGCGGTTTTTCGAGTATTCCTGCTGCAGGGTGGTGGGCGGCGCAAACTCTGACCTCCGTAGGCTACGGCGATTTGGTGCCTACGACCGCGCTCGGGCAATCCTTGGCAGTTTTTGCAATGTTCTTAGGCATAGCCACTTTTGCCATTCCAATTGCCATAATCGGTGCCGGATTCACAGAGGCATTCGAAGCACGACGAGGCGGAAAAGGGCAACCCGCCGACCCGTGCAAATTGCTGGGTAATTTGGCCGACCTGAAAGAGCAGGGGGTCATCACCGATGAGGAGTTCGCAGCCAAGAAACAGGAGCTTTTGGCCCGGCTCTGACCCTGCTTGTTCGGACACGCGGTGCTTCCTGCGACACGCAGACGTTTCGGCGTGTGCCTCCGCCGCGCTTCCGGGCACCTAAAGGAAGCAAAGCGAGACCAACACGTTTTTCCCATGCGGACGATATCCTAAACGAGGAAAGGAGAGATGGAAATTATCTTCGCGATGGACATTCGAGGCGGGATTGTCGTAAAAGGCTATCAGGGCGACCGAGAGCGGTACGAACCTATTGAACGCCATAGCAAGATCTGCAGGACGTCAGATCCGTTGAACGTGATTGATACTATCAAGCCGAGGAGGACGTACATAGCGGACCTGGATAGGATCCTCGGCTTGGGAAGTAATTCACTTATCATCAAACGCCTTAGCACACGCACAACAACGCTCGTTGACCTCGGGATTCGGAAGCTTGATGACGTTCGAGAGGCCGAGCGGATTGGCGAAACCGCTATTATCGGTACCGAAACGGGAAGCCTCGACGTGATTCGTGCAGCACAGTCGATGAGAGTCGCAGTGAGTATAGACGTGAAGGATGGAAGCGCGACGTCCCTGGATCCTGCACTGTCCGGAGATCCTCTTGAAGTAGTCGAAAGGATGAATCTTTATAAAATTCGTGCAATTCTCTTGCTGAATATGAACTTGGTAGGAACGAAGCAGGGCGTTGACTTTGATTTTATCGAGAAAGTTATAGAGGTCTCAGGGCACCCGATTATCGTCGCTGGCGGAATAAAGAACAGCGAAGAGCTGGACAAGCTTGAGGATCTCGGGGTTGCAGGCGTCGTTCTGTCGACGGCAATTCACGAAGAGATAATCCCGGTCGATCTTGTGCGATAAAAGGCAGGAACAAAGTTTAAAAAAGGGCGGATGCCTTACCTCAAAGCCTGTTTTTCCACCCAAAGATCCGCGTTACAGAATCGGAAGGTACCGGCAGACTCATATTGCGACAAATGTGTGCGATAATTTTTGTAGAACCCGAGGGAGAGGACAGATCTTAAGCAACAGATGCTTGCAACGAAATTGAGCGGGTACTCTTTCTGAGTGGTCGGTGCCTCTTTACCTATATTCGGCGCGTGGCGCTATGGCTTGTGCCAGTATCAAGTTTGCGTAATCATACGAGGAGGTCGTTTCGACCCTAAAGCTTCAAATTTCCAGCTTTATATCGTCAGGTTGTTTCGGTGCGGGTAGCAATAGAAAGAGGGCCCCGCATCGGGGCTCCTCTCTCGCGACTGGGGCATAGAAGAGCGTCTCTTCACGTCCGACCAGCCCGAAGCAAGCTTAAGCTCTATTTGTATCTTCTGTCAAAAAATACAAACAATACTTGCCTTCGTTAACTGCTACGCTTAGATCGCGTCGTGGCCACGTTCTCCTGTCCGAATTCGAACGACCTCCTCTACTGGCATCACAAAGATCTTGCCATCTCCGATCTCTCCGGTGCGTGCTGCCTTTGCAATCGTTTCGACAACCGTATCGACCTTATCATCAGAAACCACGATGTTAATCTCGAGTTTCGGAAGGAGATCTATACAATACTCGCGGTCGCGATAGATTTCAATAACCCCTCTCTGTTTGCCGCGACCTTTTACTTCTGTTACCGTTATGCTAGGAATGCCGATCTCGTCGAGCGCCTCCTTGACAACTTGGAGCTTATTTGGCCGAATTATAGCCATTATTTTCTTCATTTTTGAACCTCTAAACCTCTCTTCATGAGCGCGTAGATGGAAGGTCAAATATGGTACGCAGACTCCTCATGGAGCGCTTGGTCCAGACCAATGGCCTCTTCTTTATCACTCACACGTAATCCGATAGTTAGGTCAATGACCTTTCCGATAATCAATGTCGCGACGAACGAGTAAGCGAACGTAGCGGCAACTGCGACAGCTTGTATTGCCACCTGCATTGGATTGCCATAAACTAGACCAGTGCCGAGGGCGTTTATGAAAGGACTTGCGAAGATTCCTGTAGCCAGTGCCCCCCAAATGCCCGAGAACCCGTGCACACCAAACACGTCTAACGCGTCATCGTAACCGAGTCGCGGTTTAATAAAGGCAATGGCTGCGTATGATACGAATGACGTTACAAAACCAATAACCATCGCTGCGGGAATATTGACGAACCCTGCTGCCGGCGTAATTGCGACCAGTCCGGCAACGATACCTGTGGCAGCGCCTAACATCGTCACTTTGCCGAATCGAAGGTACTCAATCAGCATCCACGCAAGCATGGCCGCAGCAGCGGAGGTGTTAGTGACGATAAACGCCGATCCTGCAAGCTGTCCAGCCGCGAGCGCTGATCCTGCATTGAAGCCGAACCACCCGAACCAAAGCAAGCCGGCACCCATGATGGCATACCCCAGTTGGTGAGGTAATAAACGTTGATCCTTGCGACCCTTCAACAGCAAGATAAGCGCGAGGGCTGCGACTGCACTGTTGATATGTACCACCGTGCCGCCTGCGAAATCAAGTGCGCCAAGCTGTGCGAGCCAGCCACCACCCCAGACCCAGTGTGCAATGGGAAGGTAGACGAAGGTGGCCCACAAAGGAACAAAGAGCATCCATGCACCGAACTTTAATCGTCCGATCAATGCGCCAGAGATCAACGCGACGGTGATCGCCGCGAATGTCATCTGGTAAGCCGCATAAACGCTCGTCGGTATCGTTCCTACGAGCGTGTTTGACTCTACCACGTTGTGAAAGAAGAAATTTCCTGGAGCGCCGATCAATCCATGGATATCTGCACCAAAAACTAACGGGTATCCATAGATAAACCAAATGATACTCACTATCGCGTATGCCGAAAAAGATAAGAAAAGCGTATTAAGGACGGTTTCTCTCTTCACGAGACCGCCGTAGAATAATGCTAGCCCAGGGACGGTCATCAACATTACGAGAGCCGTTGATATCAGCATCCAAGCGGTATCTCCCGTATCGAGAACAGCTATTACCATGTTTCACACCTGTTTTATTATTGACATTTGTGTATCTAGTAAGAAGTAGGTATCCTACTTCCGACTTGCTATATATAAATATGATATAAAAAGCTTGCTATCAGCCGACACATTGAGAGTTCCTTGATAAGCACTGAGAACTGAGTGTCGATTTCAGCGGTCAGCAACGTAAATCTCTTGCATCAATAACTAACGTGAGACTAATTGACCTTGCTTAAGTCGTGAGTATAATAATATTGAAATCCTTCGATGGGATCTCATCGCTTGGAAATGTTTATAAATGAAGACGAACGAAAGCGGAATGAAATTTCCTACTAAAGGCTATCGCAGGCGATTTTACATGGCAGAAACAAAGGATAAAGAGTACGTATTGCGTCAGGTTGAAGAACAAGGCATCAAGTTTATTCGACTATGGTTTACGGACATCCTCGGCGCTCTAAAAAGCTTTGCAATCGTCAAAGACGAGCTCGAAGATGCCCTAGATGAAGGAATGGGCTTTGATGGCTCCTCAATTACAGGCTATCAGACAATTGAGGAGTCGGATATGATCGCAAAACCCGATCCTAGCACTTATGAGATACTACCCTGGCGGCCCAAGGAAAAAGGTGTGGCACGAATTATCTGCGACGTGCTTAATCCTTCAGGAAAGCCTTACGAAGGAGACCCCCGTTACGTTCTCAAAAGAAATCTACAGCGTGCAGAAAAGAAGGGCCTTATATTCAACATAGGACCGGAGCTTGAGTACTTCTATTTTATGAACAGCCAAAGTGCTAGTGTCATCGACCATGGGGGGTACTTCGATCTCACTCCGCTTGATCAGGCCACCGATCTTAGAAGGGACACGATATTTGCGCTTGAAGATATGGGCATTCGCGTCGAATACAGCCATCATGAAGTTGGTCCCAGCCAACACGAGATCGATCTACGATTTACCGACGCTTTAACAATGTCTGACCGCGTCATGACATACCGTCTCGTAGTCAAAGAAATTGCATTACGCGCAGGTTACTATGCTACTTTCATGCCAAAGCCTATCCCGGGTGAGAATGGCAGTGGAATGCATACACATCAATCACTATTTAAAGGAAAGAAGAATGCATTTTTCAATCCCAATGACAATTTCCACTTGTCGGATATGGCCAAGGGATATATCGCCGGACAGCTAAAACATGTCAGCGAATTTTGTCTCGTAACTAGTCAATGGGTTAATTCTTACAAGCGATTGATCCCAGGATATGAAGCACCAGTTTATATTTCTTGGGCGCGGCGTAACAGGTCAGCTCTGATACGAGTTCCAATGTACAAGCCCGGAAACGAAATGGCGACTAGAGTGGAGCTACGTTGTCCCGATCCCGCTTGTAACCCTTATCTCGCTTTCGCAGTAATGTTAGCAAGCGGTTTGGACGGAATGGAAAAGGGCTACGAGCTTCCCGACCCAATTGAGAAGGATATTTTCAAAATGACGCCGCAACAGCTTGAGGCTCACGGGATTGGCTCACTACCAGAGAACTTAGGGCTTGCTATCGAGAAGGCTAAGGATTCCGAGCTCGTGCGCAGCGCACTTGGTGATTTCGTCTTTGATCGTTTAATCTCACTTAAAAAGAAAGAATGGGAGGACTATCAGGTGCAGGTAACGCCATATGAGCTAGAGAGGTACCTTCCGGTTCTTTAACTGTGTCGTCTGGAGACAATATTAGATTACAAGGAGCATACTAAGGCGTTTGTCAGACAGAGCTCGATCCCATGGCGAGCTAAAAAAGTGATAGTTCACGCTTGGATACGCTGGACTTCTAATAGGCTCGGACGATTGGAGGATAAAAGGCGTCACAGAATAACTGAGACCAATATTAAACTTTACCTAGATACAGATTCGACTTTCAGAGGTGTTCTTCCAGGGTTTTTTTTGCTGTTTCAAAAGGAATGCCTTTCTTTTTCCCCCCAATCTTAGCTATAGCAGCTATATCGACGCCTGATTTAAGCTCAATGTATCCTGTGCTTTGAGCAAGCTGTAAAAACCCCGCCCCTACGTCGGTTCGCACTATAACCACGGTGTGACCTGCAGATGCGCCAACGCTTCCAAATGACAAATCTGCATCTTCGCTTGTAAAGTCAATGCAATGAGCACAACCCCCTCTTTTTGAGACGCTTGCTTCTTTAAGAGGCACCTCGAGCGTAGTCTGATCTCTAAGTTTAACAATAAGTTTTCCCTTTACGTCTAGCCCGCTAATCTCCCACGGCTTTATCCCGTGTTTTGTTCGCAAATCGAAAAGGAGATTGTTAGTGAATACCTCGGTACAAAACAGGCCAAGGGAAAGTCGAATTGCGTTTTTATATATCGATAAGACGTCGACGTCCGATTCGCGAATTCTTCGAACCGCTGTGGCTACACAAGGCGTTCCTACAACAGCGATCTTACGTAGTTTTCTGTCTTCTATCGCATCTCTAAGCGCTGTCAGCAATGGAGCCCAAAAATACTTTGATCCTGCCGACTTAAGAACTTCATCCGACGTTTGCACGAATGCGGGTTGGGATAACTGGCTCCATTTATCAACGTCCATCACTATCGCGCCGTCGATTAGATTTGCCTCAAATGCAGCGGCAAGTATAGAACTCACCACTCCACCTGACTGGGCGTCTGATACATGAACCTTAGATTTTGCTTCAAATATCGAAATGATCTCCCCGAATCCATCAGAGCTGGTTTCTTCAACTCTCGGACAAGCAGAGTAGCAGGCCGCGCAAGGTACTGAATCTCGCGTCACTTTACAATAGTCATTCGATGTGGGGTGGTCAGCCCCTTCATCGAAATATAGAGCTTCTGTAGGACAAACGCCTACACACGCCCCGCATCCGCAGCATCTTTCAGTATCCCACACTTTCAGCTTTAAGTCTTCATATGATAACAAGTGCACGTCGCCTCCGCAAACTATTCACAGGTATATAACGCAGCATAAGGTCTGAGCGAGCCTGGCGCTATCTTTTTGAATTCCGTTTCTAAAACGCGCTCAAGGCTCAAGCTAAATTCGCTACAGTACTCTGTAAGCACTTTCTTAACGATCATTTCGTCATCAGCTGTCATTGGAAATTGCGCTGCGCCGTCTCCGAGCTTGCTATCATCGACCTCGCCTCTGACATAAATAGCGCCTCCGTGTTGTCCCGTAGCGACCCAGTCCCCTAATAAGTCGATTTTCTTAGCCGCGTTATGAAGTCCCAGGATAATAATAATGCCGCCAGCCATGTACTCCCCAAGAAAGTCTCCGGCGCATCCGCCGGCAACTATTATTGGGACGTTCGATTTGTACGTCTTCATATGTATGCCCACCCTATAACCTACGTCACCTCGAACGAAAATCTTGCCACCACGCATACTATGGCCTAAAATATCTCGTGCATCACCGTGTATGACAATTGTACCTGAACTCATGGTATTTCCGACGCCATCTTGGGCGTTGCCAAAAACGGTCACTTTTGGACCATCCATGAACATTGCTAAGTCATTTCCAGGGGTGCCGTAGATGTCGATTTTGAGTTTTCCTCTCAAACTGTTGGCAATGAAACTCTGACCGTTTACGTCCTCAAGTGTCAGCTGTGCTGCTCCATTCTTAATTGCCTGTTGGATCTCCTCGTTGAGGACCTTAAAGTGCTTGTAGTTCGCTACTATACGCATGTATTACCTTTGAGAGCGTCGCGCTTTGTAGCTTGTCGATCGCTCTCGTGTATAGGATCATTTAGGCGGCTTTAACGAGTTTGCCCTATCACGCATATCTTTTATTGTCCTGCTAGCAAGCGGCAACACCAAGAGTGCCGCAACACTAACTGTCATCGCTTTTATATTCGCTTTGTTACGTCTCTTATCCATATATCAAAGCACCACATTTACACGCAAGCACGCACGGTAGCTCCGCGGAACAAAGTTGACGAGTGAATCTATGCAAGCATCACAACCTTCGCTGTAATGAAATTGTAATTCGTCACAATCAAAGCAGCCCATTTCGTTTCACCTCAATTAAGAAAGCAGGAGGGTTTAAACGCTCACCTACCTACCAGCGGGTTGGATACCGAGGATGTCCAGCGTCGTGTGATCTAATCCGTACCCTCGAAGCCGATCGCGATTACCTCTCAAACTTTCGATTGAGTTTATTCCCGCCGCTCCAAGGATTTCTTTTAGCTCTATTGACCAAGCTAATAATAAGTTTGAGACTCGCCGCGCCCCCGCTTCCGGATCGAGCCGCGACCTTAGTTTCGGATCCTGAGTGGTTATCCCCCAAGCGCATCTACCGGTATAGCATCGTTTACAAACGGTGCAGCCGAGAGCAATGAGGGCAGCAGTACCTATCTTCACGGCGTCAGCTCCAAGCGCTATCGCCTTTGCAACGTCGCCACTGTTTCGAATAGTACCACTCGCAATCAAGCTCGTTTCATTTCGTATGCCTTCTTCTCGTAAACGCTGGTCAACAACGGCAAGTGCAAGTTCGATGGGTATCCCTACGTTGTCCCGAATTACTTTGGGAGTTGCGCCTGTGCCCGCTCGAAAGCCATCGATTACGATCGCGTCTGCACCCGCCCTGCAAACGCCGCTAGAGATGGCAGCAACGTTGTGAACTGCAGCTATCTTCACGAAAATCGGCTTTTCGTATCTGGTTGCCTCTTTTAATGAGTTGACTAGCTGCGCAAGGTCTTCAATCGAGTAGATATCATGGTGAGGGGCCGGGCTTATGGCATCCGTCCCTACCGGAATCATTCGTGTTTCTGATATTTCATCAGTTATTTTGATTCCCGGCAGATGCCCTCCAATCCCCGGTTTAGCCCCTTGACCGATTTTGATCTCAACCGCTGCTCCGGCTTGGAGATACGCTGGATGGACGCCAAATCTCCCGCTGGCAACTTGCACAATGATGTGATCTGCATACGGGTAGAGCTTCTTGTGAAGCCCTCCCTCTCCCGAACCCATGGTAGTGCCACTCATCACTGCAGCTCGAGCTAACGCCTCGTGTGCCTCTAGACTGAGAGCCCCGTAAGACATTTGAGCTATCATTACCGGAATTTCGAGTTTGAGCGCCGGCGAGAGCTCGGTCTTCAGCTTTATGTCGTTACCTACCGCTTCAAATTCCACAGATCGCGGCTTTTTCCCAATGTACGTCCGAAGTTCGATTGGTTCTCGCAAAGGATCGATCGCCGGGTTTGTTACCTGACACGCATCAAGTAGTAGATTGTCAAAGATGATGCGCTCGTGCAGTTCATTTCCAGTACTTGCCAACAGAACGGCGCCTGTTCTTGCCTGAGTGAACACATCTCTTCGCGCGTTTTCGGTCCAAACCGGATGGGCACTCATAACCGAAGGCGTTCGATGGAGAGTTATTGCATCTTCAGGACACATGCTAACGCATCTCTGACAAGCGACACACCGATCGTCAAATGCTTTGACCCTATCTCCCCGCCATTCAAGTGCTCCAAAAGAACAATTCTCTACGCATCTTTTGCACAGCCTACATCGTTGCCTGTCGATGGCCACTCTAAATTCAGGAACGGAACTATACATCTCCATTCACCAATGCTACTGTCGGCTTACCCGCGCGTGGCGCCCATACAAAGTCTGGATTCTTACAGATTGCCTTTATTGCGCTCTCTTCGCTCGCCATAAACGTATACTCGTCCTTTCGAGCGCACACCAGAGGCCGTAGCTTGATTCGATCCGTGAGCCCAACCATAGTGCCCTTTCCCGCTACTCCAGTGAGCCCAGAACCGTCCGCTACCAAGAGGCTAGCAGGACCATTAATCATTGCAGCACCGTAGGTAATTCGCAACGCCTCTATGACCCGCCTCTTTTCAGCAGGCATCCGATCTATCTTTTCCCAGAATGGAGGAGCTAATACCTCAGATGCAATTTCGATGGGTAGTTTATGTCTTCTAATTAAAAGATCCCACAAATAAGCCAACACTTCAGAATCGGTAGCATTACTGCATTTGTACCCATACGACTCGAGAAACCGTTTGTTTGTGCCGTAACTGGTAATTTCTCCATTATGTACGATGCTACAATCTAAGATACTAAATGGATGTGCTCCGCCCCACCACCCCTGCGTGTTTGTGGGATATCGTCCATGAGCTAACCACAGGTAAGCTTCATACGTTTCTAGCTTGTAAAGCTCCGCTACTTGGTCAGGATAGCCAATAGCTTTGAAAACGCCCATATTCTTGCCGCTTGAGATGACCAAAGCATCGCTTGTATTGTTAATCCTCATTGTAAGGTCAATGATGTAATCATCTGCAGCAGTTGCGTACTTATCAGGCACCTCTACGAAGAAGCGCCATGGGATGTAATCCTGTGAGATGCCTTGGACATTTCGCGTTGCGATTTCTTCGTCTTTATAAATGTTGACGTGCTCTTCCAGCATTTCCGCTACTTGGTCTTTCTGAGCAAGATCCTTCAATAGGATATGCAGAGCGTAATAATCTTTATATTCGGGGTAAATCCCATAAGCTGCAAAGCCACCTCCGAGTCCGTTGCATCGTTCATTCATCAAACGAATTCCTTTAACAATGCCACTCGAAGAAAACGGTGTACCGTTTTCATTAACGATGCCTAACGTGCTACACAAGTCTGCGCCACCCCTCTCATTTCTCCTTTTGATAATGCCTAAATAAGAAAACTCATTCTTCTTACTGGAGTGGGAACTCTGGTTCCGCTTTACTATAAATATTTCTAAAGGCTTGAGTTATTCACTAAAAAAGAAAATCGCAACAATACATACCGCAATATGTGCAGCGATACGACTAGGCCTTTAAAGTCGTTGATTTAGGAGCTTTGCGTCCATGAGGGAGGAGAGAGAATAGACCTTAACTTTCATATCCAGTTCATGTAATGAAGCCATAGGGTTTGCGCCAGCAAATATATTGATTTTCATAACGTCGTCCCCGCTATTGTCTCCTAAAAAATTATCTTCTAGAGGGCTCTCAATCCACCCAACAATGCCGGCACGTTTTGCGTCCTGCAGAAGTTTTAACGTCCTTTCAGCTGCAATGCTAGGCACCGTTTGCGTATTAGCTAGCACTGTGCCATCTCCGCGCCGTCCAGCTGCCAGAATAGATGTCATTTGTCTAGAAGCAAAAATTTGAATCGGATCGAGCGACGTCCCTTGATATGAGATCACATCGGTATATTCAGAGGGCATCCCCTCCTTAATTTTAAGCAGTCCGCCGTATTTAATAGATGATGGGATGCCGTGCTTGATTAGCATACCATTTATTGTCATACTACACATCGTGACAAACCCAAAGGAGCCATACGGAACAAACACAGAACCAACTTTCTCGCCTTCCTCAACGATGCGAACGAAAGGGCTCACCGTATACCCATTGTCGATCGTCTCTGCGGCTGTTTCGAGCGCTCGGTCAAAATCATTTTTGTCGATGGTCGCGACATTTATGATGATGTCCCCGTTTCTTTGCTTCAAATCAAAACTCGTTCTGTAAACAAGATCCTCTATCTTGGTTATCAAAAACCCAACGCGGTCTCCAACAATTGCCTCGTTTAGCTCATTAAGACCTTTCTCAGTAATTATCCGGCCGGCATTGCCTATTTTAATAGTAAATCCTTTGTAGTCAAGAAGTACCAAGTAGTGTCGTACCGCCCGTTCCCCTATGGGATACCCACGCTTACCCAAGCTGGCAGCAATCGTTCGTGCTCCGATTGCATCGTCACTCGCATCTAATATCCTCAATATTTCTATGAGTTTCCTTCGCGTTTCAATGCTGGTCATGTGCTATAAGCAACGCGCGAGCTGTTTTGACTTTTAAACACTATACGTGCGCTAATCTAATGAGTACGCCCTTATTTGTATTTTTCCGGGTAAAGTTCAATACTCATAAATCCCTTGTTCTATGCAGGGCTCGTAGGGTAGTGGACTATCCTCTTGGACTTCGGAGCTATTGTGGAGAGATCCAAGAACCTGGGTTCAAATCCCAGCGGGCCCGTTTAACAGTTTATTTTAAGCATTGACATAGCTAGAATCGTTACGGGCAAACGAGAAGAATAAAATGTGTTTGTCAGTTGGTTAGGCTCGTAAGAGGCGCTGGAATCGAACCCCCCCTTCGAATGAATTTTTTCGAGCTGAAAGCGTTGAGCTGCACTACGGGCGCCGCCCCTAGCAGTCCACCGAACTCAATCCAATCACCTTCTTTTCCTATGGGAATAAGACGTACTCCTGTCGTTTTGTTGTTGATAACCCCTATTGCACACTCATCTGCAATAATTCCCGCAATCGACTCGGCAGGTGTGGCAAAAGGTATGCACACCATGTCGAGACCAACCGAACACACGGCAGTCATTGCCTCGAGTTTTTCCAGTCCAATCGCGCCGATCTTAAGAGCTTCAGCCATACCTGCGTCCTCGCTAACCGGTATAAAGGCCCCACTAAGTCCCCCTACCCGCGATGAGCCCATCGCGCCTCCTTTTTTTACCGCATCGGTGAGCATCGCGAGTGCGGCAGTCGTTCCTGGAGCTCCACAACGCTCAACACCCATTGCTTCGATGATCTGTGCGACAGAGTCCCCTTCCTGGGGGGTGGGTGCTAACGAGAGGTCAACTATCCCAAAATCCACACCCAATCGCGCCGCTATCTCCTTACCCACTAATTCGCCAACACGTGTGATCTTGAACGCGGCTCGTTTAACGACCTCAGCAAGCTCACTGAGGTCACAATCCCCCATGCTCTCAACTATCGCTCTAATGACGCCAGGACCTGATATGCCCACGTTCAGGACCGATTCTGGTTCGCCCGGACCGTGAAACGCACCTGCCATGAAAGGATTGTCCGGTGGTGCGTTAGCAAAAGTAACCAGACGTGTACAGAGCCGAGGATCGATACGGGCCAGTTCTTTGATGGTCTGTCCCATTTTAAGCGCCGCCTCGATATTGATGCCCGCGTTGGTGGTTGCTATGTTTACAGAGGCACATACTTTTTCAGTCGTGCTTAGTGCCTGTGGGATCGAATCAACAAGTGCCTCAGTCCCAACTGTAAAGCCTTTTTGTACGAGAGCTGAATACCCACCGATAAAGTCAACACCTAATTCATTCGCAGCTTGATCCATCGCAGATGCAATCAGTGGACCAGCTTGTGGGTGGACGTCGATTAAAGAGCCAATGGGAGTTACCGAGATACGTTTGTTAACAATAGGCAAGGAATAACGTGCTTCCGCGCGATCGGCTTCTGAACACAGATTGCTCGCTGTGGACACAATCTTATCGTGTACGGCCTTGGCCATTCGTTCAGGATCGTCCCGTACGCACCCCGTCAAGTTCACGCCTACGGTAACCGTCCGTATATCGAGATGCTCGTAAAGAATCATGTCGAGGGTTTCGAGTATTTCGTCAGCAGTGAAGATCATAATTACTCCTTTAGCCCGACGCTGCCTGCGCCCCAGCGCTATAGCGGCCGTTTATCGACTTGAAGCTTAGTCTTTGCGGTTTTTCGCCCAAAAATGAAGTCACATTTTTAGTCGCATAAAAGCGAAGACGATGTGAAACGGAATACGCTAGAACGATAAGTTGTCTACGTGCTGCATTGGGCCAACAAGCCCGTATTTAGATTTCGGCGATCGAGAAACATTTCATCACGTGTTATAAGTGCGAGGGCAAAAAGGCGGACCCGGGGGGATTTGAACCCTCGACCACCGGCTTAGAAGGCCGGTGCTATATCCTGACTAAGCCACGGGCCCATAATTTCACATACTCGTAACTCATACTTATAGTGTCTTAAAAAAGCGATTAAGCAACGCTGATGCATTTTAGCAACTCCGGCCGTTTAACGTTATTTTAAGAGGATCGAGCAAATGCTAGTAAGAAGCTCTCGACGCTGACGACTACACCTCAAACATCACAAAGAGCTACTGCTACCTTAGCTTATGTAGAACTGGCCGTTTTAAGCTGAGATGATGTCAGCGACCTTCATAGTGGCATACTTCGGAGGTCTCCACTGCCAAGATCTTTCCTGGCCCCTCATCCTCAATCGCGCGCAATCGACATGTCGGCTCGCGCAGTTCAAGCTGAACACGGGCTGACATGAGTTCGCGTTCTTCATAGAAATCGCCAACGCGGTGTCTAACTTTTTGCATTGTGATGGTTTTATCGCGCAAGCGCGCCAGCACACCAGTCGTACCGATCGCAACATCTTGGCGGCTAGCGTCAGTCACAAATAATTCGTCACCAACGTGAGCTTCAAAAACAATAGGGATATTGTGAGCGCTGCGCAATTCAAACGTCCTAACGCGCTTTTTGGCGAGATCATTAATTGATTCTTTAGATATACCGGTCAAAGCTAAATGTCTCATTTGCTCACCCATACATAACCTGTGTTGGACCTTTTGTTTCTACTTGTTCTGCCCCTTGGACCTGTTCTGCAAGCTTGTGTAGCTCAGTTTCGATCTGATCTGCCTCCTCAACGAGCTTCTGAGTACTGATATTTAACTTCAATAAATCGTTAATAACGTCAATTACTCGAGCTGCTGCACGAGGATCGGGGGTCGGTCCCTGGGTTTCGCCCAAGAGACAAAGCGCCGGAAGCTTGCTTATGTAACTCTCATTCATTAAACTGCCCGCAATTCCTGAAATACTTCCGGTGACTAACGTTTCGGTTTTATCTTTTACGAGATTGAGTTGTTCGGCGCCGGTTGCTGCCGCAAAAACCGTGCGCTGCTCGCGCATCGTAGCAATGCCGGCAATCGGTATGCTAAGTCTCGCGTTCAGGCTCTGGGCCCAGCTAGTAATCGCTTTCCCGATATCGTACGCTGTCATCGGATGAATGAGGATATCCGAAAGCACTACGATAAACTCATTTTGAGTGTCTTCGTATATTCTGACAGGGGCGTGCACGATTCCTTCATAAAGCACCGTAATGGGCGGAAACAGGCGAGACTCGATGGTGCCAATCTGCTTCATTTTGAGCTCTGATGCTATTTGTGTAGCCACGATGTTACCAACAAGTCCGATGCCAGGGAACCCCTCGAGGATCACCGGATTTTTTGAGCTCACCCCTTCTTCGATAATCAAGTTTATATATTCGTTATCAGTCGTGCCGTCTTTCATATTATCAGCATCCGCAATTGCCACTTCTTAAACAATAGCCCGTTACACAGTAAATACTTTATCGACCCATTCGACCGGCATCCCTTGAGCGCCTGATGCTGGTATCCGGTTTGCTGCTTCGATCCAAAGGACTTATAAACAATATGCTTTAAGAGCACGTACATGATTATAACCTAGGGTGTGATTACCGTCCAGGAATATGTGTTCAAACGTGGGTTCAAGAAAGGGGCACACAAGCGGATTTTAGAAGCACTCAAAGATTGCTTTGGTGTCGACGTCGAAGAAAGCGACGAAGAATACGTTTTAAGCTTTGGGGCACTACAAAAACTGACAATACGCGTGAGTGATACTTTGCTCGTCGAAACAGAAGCTAAGGAAGGCGTCCCAGACGGATTCATAGTCGATACAAATGCGCGGTTCCGCTGTTTTCTAGAAAAAGCAACAGGGTACACTGCAAAACAGCGCGTAAAAAAGGCTCAAGAAGCGGTAAAAAGCGCCCAATAAAGCTAATTTTCTCTTCTCCCCTCTTCGTCTATTTTATTCAACGTAGATAGCGGGTTTCGCCGGAAGTGCTCGTCTCGCCCGATTCGCAGGATCGTATATATCTGAGTTTTCCACGAAGATGGATACATCTTTCCCAAATCTTCGAGACAAATACTCCTTAGTCGCGAGCAGAGTCTCTGACTCGGCCTCAAAGCCTAGCACGATGTCAGCGGCAGGTTCCTGAGCGAGCAGTTTTACAAGATCGGGTGCGATACGAGCTATATCTTTCAGATGTGTACGCAGCTCTGGATCTTCCTTGGCTCGCGCCATAATTTGTTTTAGCGAACGATCATCTAGCCCGTACACCATTTCGAACAGTTTGTACTTCCACGCTGCTGCAAGATATATGAAAACTGATGCAGTTTCCCGTTTTAGCGCAGCTTGAATGTTCGAAACGTCACCAATTACCCCATCAAGGAAGCGCTTTTGCACAAGTGTTTCAGCATAAAGGTTATCATACTGTGGGAATACGGCCAGCGAAATATAGCCATCTTTGTGCATTCTCTCCCACAATTCTTCAGCAATATGTGGAATAACAGGAGCGAGCACGCAAAGCCAAACATTGAGGAGATCTAAGAGCACGTGACATCTCTCCTCACTATCTAAAACCATAGATCTGTACTCTTCGACCCGGTTTAACTGCTCAAAAAACGCTTCTGTAACGTACTTTCTGTATGAAAATTGATGAGCCGCTTCAGAAGCTCTTGACACCATAGCGTTAGTCGCTGCCAGGATCCATCTGCTCGGAAATGAGAGCTCCTTGTCATACTGCGGCTGTCCCGACACGATATCACTATTTGCTGCGTGCCAAAACCGTAGAAGCCTTTTTTTGACCATCTCGACTTCATTTTCTCTCCAATCAACCGTTGAATTGAGATCAGCGATGGAAACTAGACAGAGTCTCACTAAGTCCGCACTATAGACCTCTGGGACAGTGGCAATCGGGATTACGTTGCCCCTGCTCTTCGACATCTTCACCCCTTCGCGAATCAGAAGCTCGTTTAGGGTTACGACCCGTGGCCAGCACGCCTTAGGAAAGAGTATCGCATGATGGAACAGGAAGAAGCTTAGGTGATTAGATATGTGGGCGACGGCGGTATGTCTATGATCGTTTGGGTACCAATAGGTAAACTCGTTCCGCGCCGCCCTCAGCATTTCCTGAGATAACCCCGTCTGCTGGCTTACATCCGTTAAATCGCCTTTACCGAGAAAGATAAAATCAAAGAAGGCGGGCGTGAGCTGCTCTGGGTCGCATTCCCGTAGGTGCTTTATGACCGTATAAAGCGCCATATAAATTACAGAATCAGAAAGTGGCTCTATAATCCAATGGTCTTTGGAGAATGGAAATGTGGTGCCGAGACCTCTGCGTCTGACACATGGCCGTTTATCGAGCCAGTGAAACGTCTGAACGAATTGTGCTCGATAAGCGTCCGGCACGATTTTTAGCTGGTCTAACAGTTCAAATGCCTTTGCTTTCCACTTAGGGTCACCATAGTTGAGGAAGTATTGGTCTGGCTCAATGGCAACAACGACGCTGCCGCCACATCGACAGAGTCCTTTTGCTGAAGTCTCGTAAATAGTTGAAGCGGCATTTCGCGCCTTCAGAAACTCGACGATATCTTCTTTCACGTCGCGTACAAGTCTACCTTCAAACTGTTGTGCAATGGGCTTAAGAGTGCCAGTATAGAACTCCGCCCTATAGAGTAGGTTTGTTATTCGGCTGAGCGTTTCATTGTCGCGTTGCGATCGAACGTCAAAACGCTCGCATAGTTCAACGGCTGGAAAATCGCCATATCCCTCAATCTTTATTAGAGAGATTGGTTTTATGGCTTCAATATCGTTGGTTAACCGAATAAGGTCATTATCCGCGTTTATACCCCGCTGTTGCCTCAGGTCGTTAAGAGCTGCCCAGTCATAAGGGGCATGTGCAGGCACGCTCATGACGATTCCCGTACCGTAATTAACATCAACGAAGGACGCCGGGAGAATCGGTATTTTGCTCCCTACAGGGCTGACGCAGTGTCCCCCCAACAGTGCCGAGCCGCGAAACTCCTCAATGATGTTTACATCGTGCTGCTGATAGCGCAATTTGGATGCGCTTTCCGGAGAGATGATCCACTTCTCGCCGTCGACGTATGCCTTAACATAGGTCTCGCTCGGAGCCACCCAGAGATTTGTAACTGCAAAAACCGTTTCAGGGCGCAGCGTTGCTGTAACAATATACGCGTCTTCGAAAGAGAACTTGATCCCTATGTACTTATCGATAGAGATCTTATCGACGTCACCGCCAGCAATATCATCTTCTCCAACGGCATTTTGATCAATCGTGCAATAGAGGATTGGGTGCTGCCCGCTGACGATGAGTCCGAGTTCCATTAGCTTTTCGTACTGCCAGCGAATGAACTGGTTGTAGATCGGATCTCCGGTGGTAAACTGCCTAGACCAGTCTATAGAGAAGCCCATTTTCTGGAAATCTGGGATGATCTTGGCTGCAAAGTAGTTCGCGATATTCCAAGGATTGACAAATGAGTTGACGATCTCCTCGACGCGCGACTCGTCTTCTTCGTAGAGTCGGACATAGTTTTCATAAAGTGCTATCGTCGCGCCCTCGCAACGCTCTATACACGAGCTGATTGCAAGAATCGGAGTCCCCGTGATGTGCCACGCCATCGGCCATAAGACGTTGTAGCCGTTCATTCTCATAAACCGAGCATGAATGTCGGCAACGTTGTACGTCCGCGTGTGGCCTATGTGCTGCGGTCCGCTCGTGTACGGATATGGTGTCGTTAAGAAATACTTCTTCGACCCAGTACTTTGTGGCTCAAATATCTTATCAGAAAACCAACGATCCTGCCACTTGCGCTCAATCGCTCGAATTTCGTCGAGTTCGGAAGCTGTCAATTATACCCCTACAATCTAAACGATCAAAAAATGGTGATTCGAACAAGCGACCTTATTGGAACATTAAGGACTTGCTTGATTCCCTTCTTGTTAATAAGAACGGCTACTGAGAGTGGCGTTGCTTGCATCTCTTTGATGATCTTGACAATTTCAGTTGCGGTGCTGCCGGTAGTGATGACGTCATCTACTATCGCACAACTTTTTCCTGCGATATCGGCAAAATTTTGACTAAATGATCCCGTAAAGCTTTCATTCTCAGATCCCTTCTGCTTTTTTGGGAGGAACACCGCAAGTTCTGCTTCAATTTCTTCTGCGACCAGCGTCGCAAGAGGCAGACCACTTAGCGCGACTCCAACGACGACGTCGGGATTGCCCGTTTCCAATATCATATCGGCTAACGCGAGTGAGATGAATCTGAGCCGCTCCGCGTTTTGCCCAATCTCACTCCAGTTAACATATATATCCTTCGGAACAGGTCCTCGCGAGGTCTCTGAGCGGGTAAGAAGCCACGTAGCGGTATCTCGTGATATGTTTAGTTCATCTGCTATCTCGCCCGAACGTAACCCTTTCTCGTGAAGTTCCTTCGCGTTACTTATGAGGTCGTTCAAATCTTTCATGTTCATACTCCTCCAACCATCGGCACTTACCGCTTTACCGGCTTAACTTTCACTTCAGATCCACACACAGGACAGATTGCTTCCGACTCATATACTCGACCACATCCAATGCACCTGCGCCTCCACGTGAGCACACGTTTGATTCGCGCCTGCTGGATCGGTTGTATCTCAATACCTAGGAGCGTAGCGACATTCTGAATGGAATAGTCATCGGTGACCAGTGTACCGCTCAGTTCGAGCGCTTTAGCCAGCAAGTCAATATCAGCTTTAGACAGCCTGAGATAGTCACCTGTAGACTTAGCCTTTTCCGTGACGATTTCCACGTCGATTTTCAGGGGATCTTCGATTTTCAGGCCCCCTTTTAGAAACTCTTGCAGGACTACTGCAGCTTCAGAGCTTCTCAACTCGCGTGTGACCTCAGGAACAGTGTATAAGTTGCCAGAGACTGAAACGTGATAAATAAACACGGGTGCGTCAAGCACGTAAGTTCTGGTCATCTGCTAAGCATATGTAGGTGATATAATATGCACTTTTTTAAAAGCAGGCTTGATGTAGAACCGAAATCCGCGATCAGAAATCTGATCAACGGTTTCCCATCGCGCTAATCCGGAGCCGACGCACTGCGATCTCGGCGCCTTTAGCATTGACGCGACGCGTTAGTCGACTAGTATATGGGCTCACTATGTGTAGAAGCAACTCAGCCCCCTCCGAGCCAGAGAAAGGTTTTTATTATCGCCAAGTGCTCTATTAATGTTTACAAACGGAGGTGCATATTATGACGAACCTGCCAGAAGAAGTGATCAACAACATTAATGCTGTAAAAACCGTAGCGTTCACAACGGTAAGTGATGCCGGTGTGCCTAATACCGTACCAAATCAATTCATCATCATAAAAGAGCCCCAAACTATTCTTATCGGTGACAACCATTGGCAAAAAACTCTCAATAATCTGAAGAAGCCGAATAGCAACGTCGCACTTACCTCGTGGGAGGGCTATGTGGGGTACCAAGTCAAGGGTGTGGCCAACTACGTCACTGAAGGGCCTGACTATGAGATGATGAAACAGAAGATTAAGACTCGAAGTGAAAAATTGTCTGCAAAAGGTTGTGCAATAATGACTATAACAGAAGTCTATGACATTGCACCGGGCAAAGGAAAAAGAATCGCCTAACCACTAACCCCCAAGCAACGGCAGTTGCTGTTTTTAAATCGCTATATCGATAATTAGTAAAGATGGGTTGATAGCTCATCGCAAGGAGCGGTGAGTGGAATGTGCTAAAGGACAAAATGCCGGTAGACATATTAGCTCTTTTATTAGAGTTCGGGCTCAACGAGGAAGCGGGAGAGGTATACCTCCACCTATTGCGAGCAGGAAGACAAACTGTTAGCGAAGTAACGGAATCGCTGCATCTCATCAATCGGACTGCGAACGATGTCTTGAGGGAACTTTCAAAAAAAGGACTCGTAAAACGTATATCGACCAATCCTGAGACGTTTCTAGCAGCTTATCCATCCCCCCTAATCCGCCCTGCCATTGACAACGAGGCCACTAAATTACAGCACTTGGGCGAGGCGCGAGATAAACTACTGGAGCTGTGGGACGCTGAGCGCGCAAAAGCGCAAGGGTTGCCTATCGAATTGTGTCCGATCGAAGAGGGCTTCTCCATTCTCTACGACAAAGACGATATTATTAGCAGGCGGCTCGAGACCTTCGAAGCGACCGAGAAAAGACTTTGGATTGTCTCGACAGAATTTTGGCTTCCTCGGTGGGAAAAAGTACTGTATGACTATTTTGTTGATAGTAATGGAAAATGCAAGATCGAGGATCTCAGGATCTTACTTCCGATAACTCAAAGTAACGTTGACGTAGTAAAGCAACTTTCAACGTGCTTTAACATACGGCATGCTCCAATGATAAGCGATATTGCTATCGTTATTTCAGACTGCAAAGAGGCCATTTACACCGGTGTTAAGAAGGATCTGGACGAGTTGGAGAGAGTTGAACTCACCCCGTCGCTGTGGTCAAACAATAGCGGATTCATTGAGATACAGAGCTCTGTTTTTCAAACATTGTGGGAACGAGGAGTAGAAGCTCGTTTTAGGATACAAGAGATAGAGACGGGTAAGCCTATTGAGGTCACACGAGTTATTACCGATTATAAAGTGATTGCGCAAGACTTCGAATCGCTGATTAAAACCGCCCAAAAAGAGATATTCATGTGGATTAGAGGTGAAGCCTTGCCGGTTTTGGCACCACTTATCCCAAAAGACGCGCGGCAGCGAGGTATAAGCGTCATTATAATGGCTGAAATTAACAAGGATAACCTGCAAGCTGCTCAGGACATCGCCGAATATACCGACGTCCGTCATATTCCTCAAATTGTGCATAGCACAGGTGTTATCATTGACCAACAAGCTATGCAAGTGTTGTTGTACTCATTCAGTGAAAAGGGAGCAGAGCTCTATAATTCAATTTACACGAACACGCAGAGCTTTGTAGAGACTCAGCACTCGATGATGGAAGACATGTGGCACTCTGGAATCGAGCTTCGGTACCGAGAGCAAGAGCTAACAGAAGGTCGAGTTGTGCAGACGATACAAGTGATTAAAAAGAGAGAGAACGTCTACAAAGCTTTCTACGAGATGCTCGATAGGTCAAAGAACGAATTCAATGTCATACAAACTCGAATGGGAGTAAAACGGCTCTATAACTTAATTAAAGATAGAGAGATGCCTAAAATCACCTATCGTTTGCTTGCCCCTATTGAGAGCGTCAACATCGAAGAGGCGCGTCTGCTTACTACATACTTTGAAATTCGGCATCTTGAATCGGAGACTGGAGCAGGGATCTTTATTTCAGATGATGATAAGCTGCTTGGAACGAGTTATATTTACGACACTGGCGACGTGGATAACGTGATTTACAAGTCTGCATTTAAAACGGACATCTCTGAGTTTATTTTTATTGAAAAAGAACTCTTTAACAGCTTTTGGTACAAAGCAACGCCGCTAAGTGTCAGAGAGCAGGAGCTGCCAGTCGACAGCAAAAAAGGTTTTATTGACACAGAGAAGCGAGAAAAGACACCAATCAGACGTTAGGTCCAGTAACTGACCAGTAAGGGCTCTATTTACCAAGCGCTCAAAAATCTTAAAGTTGTGCCTATTTGTGGATTAAAACTTACCCTCGCCACAAAGCGGTAAAAATGCGACCTTTTCAACGGCACGGCGGAGCTATCGCGCGTGCTTGCGGTCAGTGTGGTGCATCGATATATTGAAAAGGGAAGTAACTAAGCGAATCTAACTCGATTCGGAGATATATAAAGCAACATTTTTTATACATAACACGACGTGCAATACTCAAAGGGGTATCAGCATGACGCGTGGAGTATTACATAAAGACGTTTCGACGCTTAGTGGCGTCAATATCGGAAAAGTGAAAGACGTTCTGATAAATTGGGACAACAAGGAGATTTCACTAGACGTCTCAAAGGGCTTGCTGAAAGGAGAGACAATCGTTCCTTGGTCGAAAATTGTAAGCGTTGGCGATATTATTATCGTTGCTGATGATTTAGCCCAGGAAGGAAGCAAATAAGTGCGTTATTTCGCTCGTTGCTGAGGGCCCTGTACATATTCGTTATTCACGCATTTCTATGACTTAACAGTTATCTGACGCACTTTAGACAGCTAAAAGCAGGCTAGCAACTATGAAAGATTTTGCTGTTATATTCGACTGTGCTGGAACGCTTCTAAAGAAATATCGCGTAGCGAAGGATCTCGATCAAGGCACTTTCGTGTATCAGGTAGTTTCTCTCAGCTTAGTAGGGACGCGAGATGACTACGTGCTCGCCGTATTTCAGTTGGACGCTCCCAAAGACTTAGAAGGCGTGCCTATTGACCTTACAATCGCCGATTTCTTGAAAAGCTACAACATTGATCTAGTAGTCGTGTGCGCGAACGTCCCTGTAGCAAAGGCCAAGATAATAAGCGCCGTCGCACGGGATGAACGAAGCCACGTCAAGGACTTGGTCGACGTGGTAAGCGAGGTCAGTAAGAGTTGTAGCGCGTCTTACTTCACGGGCACAGCGGCAATCGTTGATATCGAGCAAGGCAAGATCCCCTACGTTCTAGCCACTTGCGGCGAACTATTCGACTCAGCCCTTCCAGTTGTAGACGAACTGAAACGAACGGGGGGCGACATATACGTAGCTTCGGGTGACGCAAAAAATACCCTTTATGCGCTTGCTGATCGCATTCACATACCCTATACTAATGTCTTAGGTATCGCAACTCCCAGCGCAAAAGAAGAGCTCGTTCACAAACTCAAAGATAAATACGGGTATGTTGTAATGGTGGGTGATGGAATAAACGATATTGCCGCACTCAAAGCCGCGGATCTTGGAGTATTAACGGTTCAGCAGAAAGAAGAGCGGCCTGCAGCGCTCTACAACGCGGCCGATATTGTCATTAAGGATTTGACGCTCTTACCCGGCATATTAAAAAACATTATTATGAATAACCGTTATAACGGCATGGGGTCGAAGGAGGCAATGCTGTAATGGCCGTCTTGATAGAAGTTGAGAACCTGGTAAAAACGTTCGGAGACGTCGAGGTTCTCAAAGGAATTAACTTCACTTTAGAAGAGGGAGAAGTATTAGGGATTATTGGGAAAAGCGGGGCTGGAAAAACCGTCTTACTCCACGCAATACGGGGGATGAAAGAGTACAAGCCCACAAGCGGCAAGATCTATTACAACGTTGCGTATTGCCAGAACTGTCGACACGTCGACGTGCCCAGTCGAGTCGGTCAACCCTGTCCCGTGTGTGCCGGAACAATGCAGTTGTCCCGAGTCGATGCGTGGCCTGATGATGAGAGCGATTTGTTAAAGGACGTTAGGGACAGAATCGCGATAATGCTCCAGCGCACATTCGCCCTCTATGGGGACGAGCGGGCTATCGAAAACGTTATGAGAAACTTTACAGAACGCGGTTACGGCGATTCTGAGGCAATTTACAAAGCATCTGAGCTCATCGACAAGGTGAAGCTATCACACCGTATGATGCATATGGCCCGCGATTTAAGCGGGGGGGAGAAACAGAGGGTTGTTTTAGCCCGCCAGCTGGCAAAATCGCCGATCATCTTGCTCGCTGATGAGCCTACAGGCACTTTGGATCGGAAGACTGCAGAGATTATTCATAAGGTAATCCAGGACGAGGCCAAAACGAATGAAATGGCGGTACTCGTCACCTCCCACCTTCCTGAAGATATTGAATCAATAGCTGATAGAGCCATTCTGCTGGAAGATGGAATGATCACCAAGGAAGGGGCTCCTAAAGAGGTTATCGATTATTTTTTGAGTACCGTAGGAGAGATAAAGAAACGAGAGGTCACTTCTGGCGAGACGATAGTCAAAGTCGAAGAGCTGGAAAAGAAGTATGTAACACTCGATCGCGGTGTGATCAGGGCGGTGAACAACGTTTCTTTCAACATCCAAGAAGGCGAAATTTTTGGCCTAATTGGATTAAGTGGGGCCGGAAAGACAAGTGTTTCGAAGATTATCGCGGGCGTGCTCGAACCAACGAACGGGGAAGTGCTCGTACGCGTAGGTGATGACTGGGTGGATATGACTTTACCCGGTCCGGACAACCGAGGAAGAGCGAAGCCATATATCGGCATTCTTTATCAAGAATATGATCTTTATCCATTCCGCGACGTTTTAGACAACCTGACGAGCAGTATTGGGCTAGAACTGCCTGCCGAATTGTCGGAACACAAAGCGGTACAGACCCTGATGGCAGCGGGATTTAGTGAGACGAAGAGTGAGGGCATACTTACAAAAGTTCCCGACGAACTGAGCCAAGGGGAACGACATCGAGTGGCTCTCGCCCAAGTTATGATTCGCGAGCCTAACCTCGTAATACTCGATGAGCCAACAGGAACGATGGATCCTATCACCAAGAAAGACGTGTCCAACTCAATTCTGACGGCTCGTGCAGAAACGGGCGAGACTTTTATGATTGTTTCACACGACCTCGATTTCGTTGAGCAGGTCTGTGACCGGGCAGCCCTCATGCGCGGGGGCAAGATTATCTCCATCGGACCGACGGCGCAAGTACTTGATTATCTAACAGAACACGAGCGAACGGCTGCCTGACACGGAAGTAGCGAGCATGTGCGCAAAGTCCATTATTCTTAACGGAAAGCAGGTTATGCTCGATCCAGCCATTCGTACTCTACGCGATGCGTTTGAACATTCTAGCACCCCTTACCGCGATGGGCACACCGTAGGTATTATCAAGGGTAGGGAAGCGCAAAAACTCGACGTCATTAAGGAATATGCCATTTTTACAAACAAGGGCGAGATCAGAATTGAGATTAATGAGCCGTGCCGACGCCTTTGGCTGCGCACGTATGATTTTTTCGTAGGGGCCAATGTCCACTGGTCCCAGCCGCAGATAGTATCCGCCGGTCCCGCCGCGACTGACCTTAAGGTCGTTCGGGCTGAGCGAGAATATGAGCGCTGGGATGTCACATACAGCCTTGGAGGCTTTGACCAGGCGAATACGTACCTTTCATTTATCAAAAAACGACACAGAACCTCGTATGGAACAAACATTGTTTTAGGCAAGGCCGTTGCAGGCAGGAATGTACTGGAGAAGCTTGAGAATGGTGACGAAATTCAAAGGATCGAGCCAATCGAACGGCTTGAGTACGTCACAGACAAGTTTACAACGTCTGACCTTGACCTCAAACTTGAGCACGGGATGGAAGTTTACACCTATTTCAAAGCAACCCTTTCGCGGGATGTTTCAGAGGGCGTAGAACACTTTCTAGCTCTTGTCAAGGACGGCTCCTATCGAGTAGATGGGGTGACAAACACCTACGTCGTTTCTACACGCTTACGTGGTCGAGCATCACCTCCTGAAATGCTGGACGCGAGGAGTGAAGGCGCGATCACAGTTCGAACGTCTGGAAATGACCGCGGTAATGTATTTATCTATAAGAGGGATACGCCTTCAAATTTGAATCATTCCGTTATCGGTTACGTCAGTGAGGGAATAGAGCTCGTCAAAATCGCAACTCCTCAGCAGAAATTGTGCGTGCTTACCGATCCGACGCGTATCATGTTTTTAGGACAAAATTATGCGTCAGTGGAAAAAGAAGTCAATCGATTGGGCATCTCACTCGAGCGTGAAGGGTACGAAGGAGAAGATGCCGTAGTTGTGCGTCAATCGCCCCTCAACACGGTTGATATTCTTAAAGCAAAAAGTGTAACGACCTTTGCAGTCCCTTACGACAAGCTCGTCAAAATTGAGCTTTATGAGCAGAGCGCCCCTAAAACTGTGGCGTACTTCAGGACCGTTGCGGGGTTGCGGGATAATCCCGTTGGTTCGCTACAAACGCACGTAATGTTTGGCACTACCATCATGTTTCGTGCGCAGACTGCAGAGACGTTCGATATTGTGCCGGAAAACACGCCGCCTTCACAGGTGAATGCTGCCGAAATCGGCGTGTCAAATCGTTCCTCCAAGTACGCAGGATTAATAGGGGTCCGCCTTGAGGACAACAAGAAGTATGGGCCTACTGGAGAGCGATTCAATAGCACCAATATTATCGGAAGGATTGTAAACGCGGAACCCCTCCAGAATGTGCGTGAAAACGAGACAATATTCATTTCAGAAACTCTGTAATATATAGTCCTGGATAATTATGCCGCGAATCGCTAGCTTATTACCTTCATGAACGAGTGGTGCGATGGTATCAGATGAAACTACGAAAATGGTGGTTCTAGCAGAATCAAGCCCGATCTTGCCGAGTGAGCTAGCATTGCGAGCCTACGAGTTGTCAACAGACGCTGTGGTGAAAGAGACGTGCTACGGGCTCATCGTAACGGGATCAGAAAAATCAGTAGATGAGATCATAAAAGAACTCAGGAAACTCGACCCGTCGGGAATTTTCGTCAAGGACCGCGGGTTTCCTCCGGGAGATTCGAGACGATGTCGCGCCGTAAGGGGGGGTGGCCCCCGACCGGGCTTCCATCAGCTTGAGCGGGAATCAAACATCCTTCCGAATATCTCCTATGGGTTAGAGAATATCGAAGAGCCATCGGACGTCAAAGGACGAGAAAAGCGCAAAAAGCTCACGATTGACCGATTCATTGAAATCATTGAGGAGCAGTCTAAAGAGGATGTGAATGGTTAAAATACTCGTATATCCGTCAAACAGTCTAATATTGGCTGATTTGGTCGCGCGGTTTGGCCACGAACCGCTGACAATGATGCGTGTCATCCGCCGGAAAATCAAAGAAGTCGGGATAGATAGCCCACCGATAAACGTCACACCAGAAGACCCGAAGAGAGGACTCAAGTATGCTGCGGTAGACGTCCCCTCTGGTGTGCGGGGGCGGATGGCACTGCTTGATCCCCTTATCGAAGAGGCTGAAGCTGCCATAATCGTTCATGAAGCTGATTATTCATTTGGCTGCATGGGATGCGCGCGAACGAATGAACTTGCCAAGTATGTCATACGTAACAAAGACATACCCCGTTTAGAACTTGTGTATCCAACGAACGATGATGAAGCGCGTGAATTCGTACGAAAGATTCGCGACTTTTGTAAATCCCTGACATCAACAGCGGAGGTTATCGCGTGACGCGAAAAATCCGGATAGCACACCTCTCCTGTGGATCTGAATATAGCGGGGTACAAAAGGAGATTCAAGATGCTGTAGAGGCCGTTAATGCCGAAATAGTTTTTCCTGAAGTTGATACTGAAGATATTAAAGATGCGGTGAAAGAGTGGGGATTGGAGGTCGCCAGTCCTGATTTACAGCTCATGATAGCGCGCGCAAAATCTATCGTCGATGGTGGTTCCCCCGTCGACGCGGTATTTATATCAACGTGCTTTAGATGTGCAGAAGCGGCTATAACCCGCAGCGAATTACGTCGTTACATACATGAGCGTGCTCATTTGCCCGTGATAAGCTACTCGTTCACGGAACGAACCACTGCAGGAACTCTTCTAACGAGGATGGAAGCACTCGTCACCACCGCGCTCAGACGGACGCTGCTCGCTCGTGAAAAACAGACTGGACTAACTGCCGGTATAGACTCAGGCTCAACGACCACAAAAGCCGTGATAATGCGAGATAATGAGATTATCGGGGTTGGATGGGTTGAAACCACCGAAGTGCTGAAGAGCGCAGAAAGTGCATATACGACAGCGCTGACTATGGCGGGAGTGGACAAATCTGAAATTCAAGCGCTTGGCACGACAGGTTACGGTCGTTTGCTCATTGGAGAGGCGATGAAAGCTGAGCTCATTCAGGAAGAGCTGACTGTCAACTCGAAAGGCGCGGTCTATCTTGCAGAGAAGCAGAAAGGGCCGGCTACGGTCATTGACATCGGGGGCATGGATAACAAGGCTATAGCGGTTATCGACGGCATTCCGGGCAGCTTCACTATGGGTGGCATTTGCGCCGGGGCTTCGGGCCGCTTTCTCGATATGACCGCGCGGCGCTTGGGTGTCGATATCAGTGAGCTAGGGCCTTTGGCATCAAAAGGAGATCACAACCGTGTGACGATGAACAGTTACTGCTACGTTTTCGGAACACAAAGCCTCGTAAACGCTCTCTCGCTCGGCGCAACCAAAGAAGACGTCGCAAGTGCGGCGTGTTATAGCGTGGCAGAGCAGGTCTACGAACAGCAGCTTCAAGAACTGGAAATTGTTGCGCCCGTCATAATGGTCGGTGGGACCTCGCTCATCAGCGGGTTGGTAGAAGCAATGCAAGACTTACTCAGAGTGAGCGTTATAGTGCCGAGGTACTCGCAGTACATCGGCGCTGTCGGCGCCGCGCTGCTTGCCAGCGGGTTTATCAATGAGCAGCAAGAAAAGGCGTAACTCAGCCTTTCAGTTCGGTGAGCGAGCACAAAGAAGCCGTATAAACACATGATAGATTCTGAAAAAGTAGCTGTAGAGTCCCCGGACGAGCAAGGGGCGCGCTTAATTGAAGAGCTTACATATGACGTCTTGTCTGACCTCCACGTAGCACAATCGTTGTACAACATAAGGATCTATGTTGACCCCGACGAACCGGTATTCATCTTGTACGGCAAGCTTGCAGGGTCGCTTCCAGATGTCAAAATTTCCGACGTCGCGACGATGACGCACACTGATGACGGCTTGAAACTAGATATAAAAAACGAACGCTACGTCAACGAACTCCTTGCTAAACTTATTGAAATTTATGGGAAGGCCAACATTTTACAGATTGACCGCTATACAGTGCTTGTCGCTACTGACGAAGATATTCCCGACGACACCATCTATGAACCCTCCATAGAGTTGAGACGCAATGTCATCGATTCAATACGGCGGATTGCGCCCGAAGGTTACAGGATAATAAAGCACGAGATTGCTAAAAACCACATTTTATTCATAGCGTCAGAGGAGCCAATCAAAGAAGAGTGGGTACAGCAGGGGTACAAGCTCCTTAAAGAGGCGGGAGTGTAAATGCTAGAGCCCCTCATGTATACAGGCGGTGTCTATCGTCACGACGAATTGATAGAGCTTGTTGAGGATCTTGGTGGCCACGTTTTGCAGAAAAACGTGATGCAGCTCGAAGTAGTGCTCTTAATCCTCGTACCTGCCGACGACATTACAGTAGTGGAGGAAAAAGCGAAAGAGCTCTTAGGAACGATCAGCAGGGCCCCGCTCATCGGCACCGAAATCGCAGTCGTCGCACCAAGCCTTGCTTATCATCACATGCCACACCCAACGTGCGACATAGCGGAGTATCTCCGAAGAAATGGAGCGAAAACGAATATCATTGGCTTAGCTCGTGGAGTGGGACGGCGTGCGGCACAAATGACCAAGAGCGAGCGCGGACTGATAAACGAGCACGATTTAGCGTTGTTTATCTTAGGTGATTTCTTAAGCTGTATTGTGGACGTCAAATATCAACTCTACGAGGATCTTGAGATTCCCATTATCGTAACAGGGGGCCCGGAATGCGACGCGGTCCCCTACGCCTATGCCTACATCGGGGGTATAGGACGGCGCGCTAAGGGGTTCCACCGAGAGTCTGAGTTCACGATCTTGGACAGCATCGTTGAAAAGATCAGCACCGCCCTCGATCAAAGGCGCGAAGAGCTTGAAAAGGATCCACTTTCAGTAAGCCCGTTTCGCCTTATGGATGAAATTACACAACAGATTCCCGAAGTGAATGAAAATCTTTCCCCCACGCCAATTACGATGCACCTGGACGGCATGCGGGTAAAGCTTCCGTTTGATGAGTACTGCGAAAGAGTGAGGAACGTCAAACTGACTGAAGGTCCTGTGCTTTCTGACGTTGCAGAAGTAAAACCCTCGTATATGCGCGAGTATATAATCCTAAAAATCAAGACAAAATCGGTCGCAGGATTTGCGCTCTAACAACGCAACTTAAATTATTCACAGCATAATCCATTTTTTTCAAGCCAAGAAAGCAAGATCTTATGTGCCTACCGCATCGATCGTTCTTAGTAATTCTGTAAAACCATCAACTTCGCTTTTTAGAACCTCATCACGGTTTAAGCCGATGCTCATCTCTCCATCAACCGTTAGTTGTTCGGGCCCTCTCCGCACGATTCGGTACACTCCATCTGCACGCAGCACGTCAGCAACGGCCTTGTCGTGCACCATCGCCCTCCCAGGTATTATAACGGTCTCTTCCATACCCTCTAAGTTCAGCTTCTGAATATCGTCCAACGTGATGAGACAAGCGATCTCTTTTTCAGTATTTACGACATTCACGTTCGGCGCAACGCACTTAAATATTGAACGAAGATATGGACCCGCCACGGCGCCGGTGATTACTGTAGCACGTTTGCTAGTTTTTGGCAGGTATGCGCTTGGATTGGTTGAGATGTAAAACGGCGACCCAATCGTCGGATCCCACAGCGGGGTGCCTGTCACTCTCAACTTATAGTCGTCGTTAATGGTGCTCACCAACTCTTTGAAGCTCTCGATTGACTGAGATTCGATGTCGCGCATTATCGGTGCATTTCCAAGAATAAGACCCTCTTTGGCTTGATTTGCGAATCGCATCAAAATCAAACCGCGTGCTCCCTGCTCTTCGAGATCGTTGCATGTTCGCCTTAAAACGTCACCGTCGTTTATCCCTGGTATAATAACTGCAGCGGCATAAACGTCGCACGATGCGCAAAAGGTTGAGAGACATTCAAGTGAGGCTTCCGGCGAGGGATCCGCCATGTATCGTTTGCGTAAAGCAGGATCGGTCGCAAAAACGGTAAAAGAGACTTCGCGAACGTTGAGACCTACCAGAGTTTCTGCCGCGTCACGGCTGTCAAAGCCTTTTCCACTTGTGTAACCGAGATGGATCGGGACTTGAAGGCTGGAAAGCAGCTCGGCCAACTCAATCAAATGAGGGTAGCAGCTGACATCTCCCCCACCACTTATTGTGATCTTTTCCGGGTCTTTTGGGCTCATCTTGAGCGTAGCGAGGACGTCTTGCGCTACACGCAAAAATGGCTTAAAACCGGGGTACGTCTCCGCAATCGCTCTCCCGCAATAATCGCAGCCCTCGCTGAGGGGTGAACAGAAGCGGCACCCAAAAGGTACAAAGTCCTTTACCTTCTTAAAATAGCAGTAACTGCAAAACCCGCGACAATCGATCCCGGGCTTTCCCCCCACATCGGCGAGCAGCTCTATATAATCACCTACAGTCGCGGTAATTCATTAACAAGTATTATAATTTAAAAAATATAAAAGTTTGCTAAAATAAAAAATAAAAAAAAGAGGGGATTAGAACGGATTTGGAAGCCCAATTTCCGTTCTTTCCTGTCGAGTCTTCTCAGCGCGATCCCACTTGCTCTGCGCGAGCTTTGTTAGCATTTCCATGCCAAACTTGCCGGGATCTATTGGCTTGCTCTCAAAGAGCCCCAAACGGATTTGGAAGCCCAATTTCCGTTCTTTCCTGTCGAGTCTTCTCAGCGCGATCCCACTTGCTCTGCGCGAGCTTTGTTAGCATTTCCATGCCAAACTTGCCGGGATCTATTGGCTTGCTCTCAAAGAGGCCCACTTCAACGGCGCTCTCGAAAAGTGTTTTCCCAGTCTGGGTCCGTGGCATCACGGTTGACCATCCATCAGGCGAGCCAATCGAACCGGTCGAGATGTCTGCTGTCCGCGCTGTTAGGTCGGGACATATATAGCAACCAGGCTGAACGTAGCTGTGAGTGAGCTTCATAGGAGCCTCAACACGCTCGCCCAAGGTTGACGTGACGATCATCTTGCCTTTTGAAACGTCCATCTTTTGGACATGTTCAATATTCACTTTGTGAATTTCTTCGATGATCGTTTTCATTCCCGTATAGGTAAAGTTCTCAGTACAGAATATACCGACAAGCAATGCCATCTTATTGGGTAAATGGCGCCCTCCAAATGGGTAAAGCTGCATCTTTCTAACCGCGTAGGTTAGACAATGCATTCCCACGAAACCAATCTTGTCGAGGCCGTATTCACGTGCTGCGAGTTTCAGCACGTTATTCTGCGGACAAAGCACGTATTTTGTGCCGGCCGCAGCGATAATCTCCTCAGGCGTGGTAGCGACATATGGCTCTGGATTCCAGGGTTCTTCGGTTGGCATGGCGACAATTGCGCCTTCAATCACGCCCGTTTCAAGTGCGTGTATAAGAAGAGCGCTTGCGACGCCGCCATCTTGCGAATATTTCTGGAGCACCTTGTTAGTCGTTTTCACCGTCATTATGTCAAGGTATTTACCAAGAACCATTTACTCCACCCCCATGAGACGCTTCTCGATCATTTCAAAGGACGGCTCAAAGCTCCTCGGACATTGTGCATAGCAGGCCCCGCATTTTACACAGAGCTCTTGGTTGACGTGTGGGCGCCCGTATTCCATGTAAATCGCCCTCGTTGGGCACGCCATGGCGCAGGTGCCACAACCGATGCACAGTCCGTTTCCAATGATCTTTGTCAATAGGTCACAGCCGCACGCATATCCCGCAAGCATGGAGAGGGGCTTAAGGTATTCCAAATCCCCACCTATCGCCGCAAGAATCGTGTTAGCGATCACCTCAGGACCAGTCGGGCATCCTGGAAGTGCAAAATCGACTTTAACGAGACTAGCGACGGGAAGGAACGATTCTTGCGAGGGCGTCGCCGCTTGTCCCCCTACACTGAATCGAGTCACGCAGCCTGAGCTGGCGCAACCACCCATAGCGACCAAAAATGTCGAATTCTGTCGAATCTTTCGTATGTCGTCAACCTGTCTCTGGTCTTGCAGACAAATAGAACCGTGAACAATGGCAATATCCATTTGGTCATCGGGGATCTGTCGCGCGTCCGCAAGCGTTGTCTCATAGCGATAATCTATCGCGTTGAGCAAATCAAGAAGAATGTCGTAGTTATCGCATAGCGATATTAGACATCCCGTACATCCACTCATCACTGCCGTTAGTACCTTCGGCTTTGCAGCAGCCATTTCTTTCACCTCCGCTTCCGCGGGTTTTGCTGTTATCTCCGGTTGAGCAGCTTCAATTTTCTCTTCTGCAGCCGGAGGGTTAGTCTTCCCTACCTCTGATTTTTTGTCGGCTTCAGATTTTTTCTCTTTCTTCCAAAACGGGCTCATAAAAATCCTCTACTTCCTTTTGAATTAGCTCGATAGCTTTGGGAATTGATCCACTAACTTCCTCTGTAAGTCCAAATTCGATTTGCTTACAACTCTTCGGCTGGCACGCAATGATGGTGACATCACATCGTTCTTTCAAGTCGTTAAGTGGCGTTGACGTCTGCCAGCCTTGATGATCGGCGTAACGGTTCTCGTCGACGTCGTCTATCGAAAGCTTCTTCAGCTCTCCGGGAGCGCCCCCGAATTCAATCGAATCAACCAGCACGAGCTTCTTGCATTCCAAAATTCCGAACAAGAAGTACCCTCTGCCGAAATCAACGACCTTCAGTCGAGTTGCGCCGTTCAATTTCTGCTTTAGAACAGGAACTAAGGACGTCGCGAAGCCGTTGTCACCGAACAGGGGGTTTCCACAGCAGGCAATAACCACCTCAGCGTCGCAAATCGATTCGCTCACTTCAGATCATCTTGTTCTGAATGATGGCTTTTTCTGGATCCATCACGATCATGTGCGTTGCACACGAGTTGCAGGGATCATACAGCCGCACTATGACTTCTGCGTACTTGTAGTGGTCCCCTTCTATCGCTTTGCTAATTGTTGGATAATTCCACGTCGTCGGAACGATGCAGTTGTAGTAAGTAATCCTGCCGTCCTTGACCCGCGCCATGTGAACGTTCGAGCCACGAGCTGCTTCGTTGATTCCGATTCCAAGCTCGTTGTCACCGAGACCGGCACACGGCTCCTTTGTTGGTCCGCTAGTGTTGAGCTCATCGAGAAGGTTCTCTGCTCGATGAACAAGCATACCTTGTTCCCGCTGCCGAGCCTTTTGGATGGCCAGCGCGCCCCTCTCAGTAAATCCCTTGAACG
>Ga0209429_10000060_pt1 | contig 72280 bp, 64 predicted proteins | sample BarGraNGADG00212_3_FD_184493 | JGI IMG/M metagenome (GOLD analysis project Ga0209429, IMG submission 184493) | Arctic peat soil microbial communities from Barrow, Alaska - Barrow Graham LP Ref core NGADG0004-212 (SPAdes) (version 2) | ecosystem: Environmental > Terrestrial > Soil > Wetlands >... | reverse complement strand
CGCTCTTTTGCCTGCCCTTGCGGCGAATGGCACGCTGGCGCTCCATTTTGTCAAGCTCTGCGCCCAGGATGCCGATGCGCTCACGGATCAGGCGGCGGTCTATTTCCAGCTTGGTTTCACCCGGGCCGCGCCGCGTGCCAATGCCGCCCGTCTGGCGGGAGAGTATCATGCCGGCGCCCCGCAGGTGTCTGGAGCGGTACTTGAGCTGGGCCAACTCCACCTGCAGCTTTCCTTCGCTTGATTTGGCGCGCTGGGCGAAGATATCCAGTATCAGGGTAGTCCTGTCCACCACGCGCACGCCGCTCAGCTCCTCCAGCTTGCTGTGCTGCGAACTGGTCAACTCGTCATCGGTGATCAGGATGTCAGCCCCAAGCGCCTGCGCCTCCAGCGCCAACTCCCCAGCCTTGCCGCTTCCCACATAGCTTGATGGATCTGGATGGCTCTTGAGCTGCAGGAAGCGCCCCACCACTGTGGCGCCGGCGGTATCACACAGGGCCTCCAACTCATCCAAGGACTTCTGCGAATCTGTTGACACCAGCAGCGCGCGCTCGGCAGTCGCCAGCAACTTGTCTTCGCCGCCCATGACCTCCTCATCGCTGATCTGGATCTGCCGCATCCAGGCTTCCTGTGGCAGATCTTCAAACTGAACTACCGGCATCAAGAGTGGCTGTGGCACGCCTGCCAAACGATGGGTAAGGAATCCCGCGCTGACGCCTGTAATGGCACCGTTACTGTCAACGCCAATGGCGCTCATGGCGTCAAGCCATAAGGTTTTGAGCGCCGTGATATCAACATCAGACAGTTCCGCGCTGCCGCCGGGATGCGTGTGGATGCAGCGCACCATGGACAGACGTTCCTGGCTGCGGCGCAGCCGCATATCCTGAAGCGCTACATTGTCAAGGTGGCCGATCGTGATGTCAATGATCTGGCCACCGCGGGAGATGTAGACCGCAATTTCACGGTTGATCCTGGCGCTGAAATCCGCCAATGTATGCGCCAAATCAGGTGGCAGGAAAATATCGCTGTCCACCGTGAAATCGTAAAGCGTCTCCAGTTGCTTGAGATAAGTATCCCGTATACCGCTGATGTTGCCTTGAATATCGGGCATGAACGCTCCTACTCTTTGGGGTGCTTCTTTTGATAATCCTGAATGGCTGCGTGAATGGCCTCCTCGGCCAGCAGGGAACAGTGGATCTTCTGCGTGGGCAATCCATCCAGAGCTTCAGCTACCGCCTTGTTTGTCAGCTGCAGGGCTTCTTCGATGGTCTTTCCCTTGACCATCTCAGTGGCCATGGAGCTTGTCGCGATCGCCGCGCCACAACCGAAGGTTTTAAACTTTACATCGGTGATAACGTTATTGTCCACTTTGAGGTACATCTGCATGATGTCGCCGCACTTGGCATTACCTACAGTGCCAACGCCATCAGCCATGCTGATCTCGCCCACATTGCGCGGATTGGCGAAGTGATCCAATACTTTGTCTGAATACATACTTATGCCTCTTTCTTGAGATAAATAGGGGACATATCGCGAAGCGTCTGCACGATGCCGGGAAGCACCGCAAGCACCGCATCAACGTCGGACTCCTGGTTGTCGTCTGAGAAACTGAAGCGCAGGCTGCCATGGGCAATCTCATGGGGTAAGCCGATGGCCAGCAATACATGGGAGGGATCCAGGGAGCCTGAAGTGCAGGCCGAGCCCGAGCTGGCGGCTATGCCCGCGAAGTCAAGCCGAAGCAGCATGGCCTCGCCCTCTATGTAACGGATCGAAACATTGGCGTTACCCGGCAGGCGCTTCGTAGGGTGGCCATTGAGCCGCACATCCGGGATGCGCTCCTTGATGCCCTGGATAAGCCGATCGCGCATTGCGGCCAGGCGCATAGCGTTATCGGGCTGATGCCTGACGGCAAGCTCCAAAGCCTCTGCCATACCCACGATACCCGCCAGGTTTTCGGTACCTGCACGCTTGCCGCGCTCCTGTGCGCCGCCATGGATGATGCTGTCAACGCGTACGCCTGTACGAATGTAAAGCAGACCAACGCCCTTTGGACCATGGAACTTGTGCGCTGAAAGCGACAGCAGGTCCACGCCCCAATCTTCCACGTCCACGGGGACAACGCCTATGGCCTGCACCGCATCGGTGTGGAAAAGTATTTTGTGGGCGCGGGCAATCTGGCTAATCTCCTTGATAGGCTCCAGGGTGCCAATCTCATTGTTGGCTGCCATGATGGAGATCAAAATGGTCTCCGGCGTGATAGCCTTTTCCACCTGGGAGGCCGTGACCAGACCAAACTCATCTACCGGCAGATAGGTGACGGTGAACCCCTGTTTCTCCAGCCACTGGCAGGTGTGCAGCACCGCATGATGCTCAATGGAGGTGGTAATAATATGGTTGCCCTTTTTGCGCTGCATGAAAGCCGCGCCCTTGATTGCCCAGTTGTCGCTTTCTGAACCGCCCGCGGTAAAGTAGATCTCATTTGCCTTGGCATTGAGCGCCTGGGCTGCCTGCCTGCGCGCCGCGTCAATGGCCTTGCGCGCATCACGCCCCGTGCCGTAGATGCTGGAGGCATTGCCGTAATGCTCACGAAAATAAGGCAGCATCTTGTCGAGCACTGCCTGGGAGACGGGGGTCGTCGCGGCGTTATCAAGATACACTGGGTTCATTATGTGCAATCTCCTTTGTTCCATAGGGCTTGTTCTGCAATACGTCCTGCAGGGTGATCCCCTGCATGAGGGTGTTGATATTGTCTGTAAGGTAGCGCCAAACGTCCCGCGTCGCGCAAGCGCTGCTTTTGGGACAAATGGCTTCGTCCCCCGCGCACTGGGACAGGTTGATGGGTCCCTCGGTGGATTCTAAAATACTGCCCACTGTTATCTGGCTGGGCGGCCGCGCGATGCTGTAGCCACCCTGGGCGCCGCGTACGGTCACCACCAGGCCATGGCGTCTGAGGGCACCCAAGAGCTGCTCAAGATACTGCTCGGGCAATCCGTCATCCGCGATCGTCTTGAGGGACTGAGGGCCTTCATCTGCCTTCCTGGCCAAAAACACCATGGCGTGCAGCGCGTATTGCCCCCTGGTTGACAACTTCACCAGCTCATCCCTCTTTCAGCCTCAATCCCGATTGAATCAATCGGGTTTAAGAGCATATTAGCACCCATCAGGGATCTTGTCAACAATCCTGCGCCTCGAGCGCAAGAAATATCTGTGACTTTTCCCGGTTTATTGCAGGGCGATCTCAGCCATTGCCTTAGCGTATTTCTCGATGGCCCGGGCGTTGAGCTGCGCCTCTTCCTGGGCATAGCTGCTGCTGTGCGTCAGCTCGTGAACTGCCGCTCTGCTCTCTTCAATGAGCTTCACATCGCCGATACCATAGGCATCTGGCAGGATGCGGCCATGCTGGCGCGTGCCCAGGAAATCCCCAGGTCCACGCAGCTCCAGATCTTTCTGCGCGATCACAAAGCCGTCATGCGTAGCGCAAAGTGTCGTCAGGCGTTCATTTGGCTGACCAAGGAGGAAGCACCAACTCTCCTGCGCGCTGCGGCCCACGCGCCCGCGCAGCTGGTGCAACTGGCTCAAGCCAAAGCGTTCGGCGTTTTCAATGACCATCGTAGTGGCCTTTGGCACGTTGACGCCAACCTCAATGACAGTTGTGGCAACCAGCACATCGATATCCCCGGCAGAAAAGCGGCCCATCACCGTTTCTTTCTCCTGCGAAGGCTGGCTCCCATATGTCAGGCCAAGACGCAGACCCTTGAGGGGGCCGCGGCGAAGCTGTTCATACATCGCCTGCGCATCCTTGGCCTCCACCTGCTCGCTTTCCTCAACCAGCGGGCAAACCAGATAACTCTGCTCACCAGCCAGCGCCTTATCGCGGATGAAGGCATACATCTGGGCGCGTTTGTGCTCGGGCACGATGCGCGTTTGGACAGGCAGGCGCCCGGGCGGCATCTCGTCAAGGATAGAGACATCCAGGTCACCATAGAGAATCAGCGCCAGAGTGCGCGGTATGGGCGTAGCGGACATCACCAGGACGTGGGCCACCTGCTCCCCTTGCACCTTCAAGCTGAGTTTTTGCCGCTGCCTGACACCAAAGCGGTGTTGTTCGTCTGTGATGACCAAGCCTAGATTGGCATAGTCTACGCCCTGACTGAACAAGGCATGGGTGCCGATGACCAGCTGCCAATCCCCCATCCGGATATGCTGCAGCGCCTGCTTGCGCTCTGCCGCCTTCATGCCGCCCAGCAATAGTCCACAGGAAATGCCCAGCGGTTCAAGCGTTTTGTGCGCGCTCTCAAAGTGCTGATGCGCCAGAATCTCCGTAGGCACCATCAAGGCAGTCTGATAGCCACCCCGCGCCGCAATGCAAACCGCACCAAAGGCCACCGCCGTCTTGCCGCTGCCAACGTCTCCCTGTATCATGCGTCGCATCGCGCGGCCTGATCCAAGGTCACCCAGAACCTCATCAAGCACCCTGCGCTGCGCCCGCGTCGGCTCAAAACCCGTCTGGCGCCAGAAGCGTTCGATCAGGCCATTCGATGCCGTGAGCCTGATACCCTCCTGGGCACTGCCTTGCAGCGCGCGTAAGGCCAACTGATAGATCAGCAGGTTTTCAAAAGCGATGCGGCGCTTGGCAATGTCAAGACTCTGCGCGCTTTCGGGCCGGTGCGCCTGCGTCAAGGCATAGGAAATATCGCAGAGATTATGACGCAAGCGAAACGTATCTGGAAGCGTCTCAGGCACCAACTGTACCACCAGCGGCAGCGTCTGCCTGATATACTCTGCCAGCGTTTTGCCGGCCACAATGCCAATGGGGCTATAATGCGGGACGAGGCCCCGCTCTTTAACTAATTGGGGGTTCTGCATGGTGAGCTTGCCCTTGAACTGTTCAGCGCGCCCATAGAACAGCGCCTGATCGCCCCGTTTGAAGTTGTTGGCGTTCCAGGGCTGGTTGAACCAGATCATCTGAATGGCGCCCGTTTCATCCGCAGTCTGCGCGCGCACAATGCTCAACCCTCTGGCGTACTGGACCCTGGGCTTTTCTTCAAAACGGATCTCGATGCAGCAAAGCCGCCCGATTTGCACCAGGGCAATAGGCAGGCATTGTGTTGTGTCTCGATAGCCCATCGGCAGATTCCACAGCAGATCTGCCGGCGTGTGGATCCCCGCCGCGCCCAGGGCCTCCAGACGCTTGGGCCCAAGGCCTTTCAGGTCACTCAGTTGCATACAAAAACGGTCCTAAAACAGAAAAATAGGATAAGGTTCTCATGCCTGATGACCCATATCCTATCATTCTTACAAATTACCCTATATCTTTGACTTTATTTTTCTGCGTCTTGAGTGCCAGTAAGGCTACTGTCTTACTCGACTGATATCAGGTAGTAGTAAAACGGCTGACCGCCCCGGTGCACTTCAACATCGCAAAGGGGATACATATCGGCGATCACTGTTCCCAGAGCCTGGGCATCCTCTTCCTTGGTATCATGACCGTAGTAAAGGGTAATGAGGCCATCGTCATCGGTGACAATATTCTTCATCAGCTGCAGCGCCGTGTCCACTACAGAATCCATGCTGATAGTCACCTGGCCATTATTAAGGCCGATAATGCCGCCCTCTTTGATGTGCAGGCCATCGATCTCGGTATCACGTACAGCAAAGGTGACAGTGCCCGTACGCACCCGCTCTGCCGCCTCTTCCATGCGCTGAACGTTTTCGTCCCGCGAAAAGTCGGGCTGGAAAGCTACGACTGAGGCGATGCCCATCGCCACATTCTTGGTGGGCAGCACAATGACGTCCTTCTGCGACATCTCCGCTACCTGGCGCGCGGCCAGGATGATGTTGCCGTTATTGGGCAGTACAAAGATCGTCTTGGCGCGAATGGATTCGACCGCTCGGGCTAGGTCCTCAATGCTGGGATTCATCGTCTGGCCGCCATCTACGATGGCATCCACGCCCAGGTCCTTGAATATCTGTGAAAAACCCTCGCCAAGCGAAACGGAAACCATACCAAATTCCTTGGGTGGCAGATTGCGGTTGATCTGTGCCTGCTTATCCATGTTGTCACGGCGCTGCTGCAGCATGTTCTCTATCCTGAGGTTGACGAGCTCACCCATCTGGATGCCGTACTGCAGTGCTTTGCCGGGTTCATTGGTGTGCAGATGCACCTTGACCATGCCAGGATCACCAACGACCAGTACACAATCACCCAGGCGGCTTAGCTTGCGGCGGAAAGCCGCGATGTCAGCCTCCTGCATGGTGTCATCCGCATCCTGCACAAAAAACTCGGTGCAGTAGGCGAACTTGATCTCCTCCAGGTTGTCGTGATCATCGACGAAGACATCCTCCGGGCTGGCATCGGCAGACATATCCACCGTCACCTCGTCAATGTGCTCCCCGTTGATCACTGCGGAATAACCCATGTAAATCAACAGAAGCCCGCGCCCTCCGGCATCCACCACACCTGCCTGCTTGAGGGCAGGCAACATGTCCTGCGTTTTTTTGAGGATGTTTTCACCTGAAGCCAACATCACCTTGAATAGTTGCTCAAAGCTGTCTGGTGTCATGTCAGCCTGTTTGATGGCATCATCGGCAATGATGCGCGATACTGTCAGGATGGTGCCTTCCTTGGGCTTCATCACTGCCTTGTATGCGGTATCGCTGCCAGCCTTAAGGGCGGCAGCGAATTGCTGAGGCGTGATGACCTGCGCATCTTCCAGGGACTTGGAAAACCCGCGGTAGAGCTGGGACAGGATCACGCCGCTGTTGCCCCGCGCCCCGCGCAGAGCCCCCTTGGCAAGGGCCTGTACCGCGTCCCCGCAGTTATTTATCTCTTTATTGTTTATTTCCTTACAAGCCGAGATCATGGTCATTGACATATTGGTGCCCGTATCGCCGTCTGGTACCGGGAAAACATTGAGTTGATTGACAGCCTCACGGTTTTTTTCCAAAATAGCGGCACCCGCATTGACCATTTCACGAAGCGTAAAAGCGTCTATAGCTTTTTTGTCAGCCAAAGTACTTCCCTCCGATCATGCCGCGCTCAGACGCGGATGCCTTCAACCGTAATATTGACATTGCGTACCTTGATGCCCGTCATGCTTTCCAGCTTGTACTTGACGACCTCTTTGATGGAAGTGCATACAGCCGTCACCGAGATGCCGTACTCCACCACAATGAAGAGATCAACATCCACCATGTCATCTACGGATTTGATCTGCACGCCCTTGGAAAGATTCTCGCGGCCCAGCCACTCAACGATCCCATCCTTGGCACGCTTGGATGACATGGCAACAATGCCGTAGCACTCAAGGGCCGCAAAACCAACCACCTTGAGCATGACATCTTCGGATATGTAGATGGTGCCAACATCGTTTTTGATCTTATATTCCATCAGGACTCCCTCCCTTGCCTGAACTCACCCTATGGTTCGCCTATAGTATACAGGTTTTTTGCACTACATGCAACCGCTTTTCTGGCAAGAGAATTCGTCTGACCGCGCTGGGTTTTTAATCAAAAACCGTTGTCGGCGTTGATCTTGTCTATCTGCGCCTTGCGAAGAGGCGGATTACAGGATTTACAGGGCGTCAGGTTCTGATACTCAGCGTCATCCAACTCGGCGTAGGTGAAACTGCCTTTCAGCGGCAGGAAACGGTCGCGGATACTGGAGCAATTCGGATCCAAATGGTAGTATTGGCCATTATCAGGATTGTGGTAGAGCATCAGGTCGTCTGCCGGATATTCAAAGTACCTGCCAGGAAAATCATCCCAGACAAGGACCTTGGTATTGACCTTGATATTGTTCCAAAGCCAGGTCATATTGACGCCTTCGCTGTTGGGCTTCCTTTGCACACGGATGCAGCCATGGCTGGCCTTGACGCCAAGCTGACGCTCCTGGATGCTGTAGTCTTTCCAACCGGTAGTCTGGTTCAGGATGTAGGGAACCTCATGCAGCAGCGAGCCGCCGTTGATGCGCATGCCCATCGGGCATACGAGGTTGCCGGCGAGAAAATCTCCCACACGGCTCACCATCAGATATTCACCAGCGGGCGTTTCATTCCAGGGCTGCTGTTTAGTGGGAAGGCCGGTGGATATGATCAGCGTCGTGAAAAGCTTGCCTTCCTTGAAAATATACATCTCCTGCTTCAGCTTGTCGATCAACACACCATAGTCTGTACGGGGGGTGGTGACTTCCAGGTACCTGGTCTCCACATAGCCCTTGATGACCTCATCGGTGTCCCCATATCCCCTGCGCGTGCGGTTGTTTGGGCCATAGGAACTGTTGTTGGCCTCAATCAGCGACCAACCGTTGTCCAAAGCCTCCAGCACATGCACGCCCTGGGAAACATAGGTGATCTCGCCCACAATGTTGGTGGGAGCGATGCTTTTGTCGGGCATGGCGCGCAGCTTATAGGTTTCGCGCTGGTCACCGCCCTGGATGACGGTGAGGGGCTGCATCATGACATCCCAAATGGCTTTCTCATTCCACTGGCCCACAGGCAGCGTCCAATAGCTCCTGCCCTGCTGTTCAGGGGCAATGGGCTCAAGGCTGGGGATCTTGTAGGGCTTAGGGCTGGGCGTAGGCTGGGGCGCGGCTTCAGGGATAGCCTGCACGCTGACTACCAGATGATAAGGGTTGCTTATAAAACCATCCGCATCGGTCAGCGTCAGCGAAAGGGTGCGCGTCCCCGGCCTTTCAGCTTGCAGATCCAGCATGCCGTCCCAGGGAATGGTGATTTCCCCGGCAGCGATCTGCTGGTGCGATATTTCCCTTTGTTTGAGGTCGTCCTCCAGTATCATCAGCCTTAGGGTGCCCGCCATGTTTGCATAGGCGCGAATGGCCCAGCTGCTGCCTGGTATGATACTGGGATCGCTGACCTGCAGCGCGCTCAGCTGCGGGCTTGGTGCGCCCAGTCTGATACTTACCGCGGTGGTTAGCTCCCCCAGCGTCAGCACCAGGCGATAATCACCTGCGGGGATGGCCTGCCCGGAGAGGTCCATGCCATTCCAGAACAGGCTGTTGAAGCCCACGGATGCAGAAAGCTTGTCCTGAACTATTGCGATGGAGCTGTCTTCATTATCCCGCAATTCTAATTTAGCCACACCAGATATTGGTGCGAGAAAGCTGATGCGCTCGGTCTTGCCTGGGCGAATGAGGCTTGGTATATCTTGAAATGAGAGCGCGTCCTCCACAGCCAGTGCGGGTGGGTTCACGCAGGTCATCATCAACAACAAGGCAATGAGGACCGTGACAACGGATTTTCTCTGCATTGAATCCTCCTGAGTAGAAAAGAAAAAGGGGCCGCCGTCATGATAGCAGATGCGGCGCCCCTCTTCAAGCACTAAATGTTAATAGAATGTGAACCATGGACACAGATATGAAATGGGTCGAATTCCGCGGAGGACCTACTTGATCGCACCTTCCACCATGCCCTTGATGATGTATTTCTGCGCGAACAAAAACAGGACGATGATAGGGATCATCGCAAGCAGCGCGCTTGTCAGGATCAGGTCCCACTGCTTAAGGTAGCTTCCGGCAAAGGAGATGACAGCCAAGGGGATAGTCTGCACCTTCCCGGCGGAGCCAAGGATGAGCAAGGGCAGCAGGAAGTCATTCCAGATCCAGATGCCATTGAGGATGAGGACGGTAATGAAAGTGGGCTGCAACAGCGGCATGACGATCTCAAAGAAAGTCCTCGCCTGGCTGCATCCGTCAATGGTGGCAGCCTCTTCCAGCTCCATGGGAACGCTTTTGATGAAGCCATGGAGGATGAAGATGGACATCGAACTGCCAAAGCCCAGATAGGCGAATACGATGCCGTGATAGGTACCCAGCAGGGGGAAGCCTATTCCATCGCCCATGACCTTGAACCACTTGACCAGCGGGAACATGACGACCTGAAAGGGGATGACCATGGCAGCCACGAAGAACATGAAGATGACCGTGGACCACTTCTTCTTGTTGCGCACCAAGGCCCAGGCGCACATGGCAGAAAAGATGGCGATGACCGCCAGGCTGACTACAGTGATAATGACCGAGTCAATAAACGCGCCAATATAATCGGTGGAGGGGTTATTGAAGATGGCCGTAATGTTTGTGACCAACTGTCCCCAGTACGCCGGAAAAGCTACAGGGCTGAAAATGATCTCCTTGGCGGTTTTGGCGGAGTTGAGTATCACCAGGAAAAAGGGCATCATGAACAAGACAAACAGCAGGATCGCGAAAACCTCCAGCACGACGATGCCAATGCCGGCTTTCTGCTGCCTTGCCGGAAGAACGGCCTGGGCCTGTGAACTTCTGGCGCTCATGCTTCCACCTCTTTCCGCTTGTTGAGGTAGACCTGGGCCAGGGAGAAAATGACCAGGATCACAAAGAACACGACAGCCTTTGCCTGGGCTTCAGCCATCAGGTTGAACTGGTTGGCGGTGCGGTAGATGTCCATCGCCAGCAGCTGGCTTGAGCGAATGGCAACGCCCATAAAGCGCATGGCCGGGCCGCCATTGGTAAGGGTGAAGTTGAGGTCAAACTGCTTGAAGGAGTTGGTCAAGGTAAGGAACAGCGTGATGGTGAAAGCGCTGGCCATCATGGGGATCATGATCTTGCGCACACGGGTCAGATAGTTGGCGCCATCGACGCTGGCCGCCTCCATCACGCTGTCGGGAATGGACTGGATGGAAGCCACATAGATCATCATGATGTAGCCGGCATACTGCCAGGTGTTCACAAAGGACATCGTCCAAATAACCATCTCCTGCCTGGCAATGAGGGATTTTTGCAGGCTAAGGATATTCAGGGCGTTGCCCACATCTACAAAGACATTATTAAAAATGAACTGCCAGATATAGCCCAGCACGATGCCGCCGATGAGGTTGGGCACAAAAAAACCCGCGCGGTACACATTGCGCAGGCGCACCTTGCTGGTGGCAAGCAGAGACAGCAGGAACCCCACCATGTTGACCAAAACGATGTTGATCACAGTGTACATCAGTGTGACCAAGAAGGAGTAGATGAACTGCGGCTGCGAGAACATGGTCGTGAAATTGGCAAAACCCACCCAGTTCACCACGGGGTTGACGCCATTCCAGTCCGTCATGGAGTAATATATGCCCAGAAAGAACGGACAGATAATGACCATGACAAACGCAAACGCGCAGGGAAAGATAAACAGGAAATCGACCCAGCCTTTTCTTTTCAAGGTCCATCCTCTCCTTCATATGGTTTAGTGATCAAGTGCGGCGCAGGGTTCATCGCTCTCGCTTTCTTCTTGACAGGATATGCGCTGCAAAAAGAAAAGGGGGGGGAGACCGCTGGTGCGAATCTCCCCCCGGAATACATTTACTTCAGGGCTTCGAAGGCCTTGGTCACATCAGCAACGAAGGCTTCCACATTGCGGTCTGTCCCAAACAGCTCAAAGATCGGGCCCAGTGTGCCCTGATTGAAACCGTCAGGGTTCTGGCCAAAGTACCAGTTGTAGTTGCTGCCACGGGCGCTGGCTTCCACCAGGGCCTTGGAGAACTGCCCGGTGGGGAGCAGGGTGACGGACTTGAAAGCAGGCACCATGCCGGCTTCGGCAACCATGTAGTTGGCGCCTTCAGGTGACAGAGCCATGAAATTGAGGAAGGAAACCGCGGCTGCCTGATCTTCAGGGCTGGCCTTGGCATTGACCACAAACCAGCTGGGCGCGGCCATGAAAAGGCCCTGGGTCTCTACTTCCAGGAAGTTGTGAGAGATGTAGCCCATCGGGAATTCAGCGCCTAGCTGCTTCATGTTAGGATCGACCCAGTTACCCTGGGTGATGAACGCGGTTTTGCCGGACGCAAACGCAGCGACCTGAGCGTCATAGTTGCCGTTGAGCAGGATATTCTGATCCGCGTAGTCATACAGAAGCTTGAGGTAGTTGGCAAACGCAGTCAGGCGTTCTTGATCGACTTCGCCCTTCATCAGCGCATCATGGATTGTAAAGGAAGGGGTGATGGGCTATAATTCAATCATGGAGAATTCTGCCGGGAGGGTGAATGACACAGGCACTGGAATTGGTCATGGAAGCGCTGAGCACGCTTCGCGCTCCTTTTGCCCTAAGCGAGAATGATCTGCACCAACAGATCGCCCAGGCATTGACGGCGCGAAATCTTAGCTTCCAGCACGAGTACGCCTTGATGCCCCACTGTCGCATCGACTTTCTGGTGGGCGATATCGGGGTGGAGGTCAAGCGGGGCCGTCCCTACAAGACCACGCTGCTCAAGCAGGCAGAGCGTTATCTGACCTGCGATACGTTGTCCGCCATCATCCTGGTAATGGAGCAGGCTTTTGACCTGCCAGGCAGCATCTTGGGCAAGCCCTGCGTGGTGCTGAGCCTGCACAAACTGTGGGGCATCGCCAACCCTGCGGGTAAGGCGGTGAAAAGCGAGGCACCACCGCCGACGGTGGAAGAAGCCGCTGAGTATGCGCCTTCTGAAGCGCAGTTCCCCGACTACTTGGTGCCCGCCAGAACAAGCGGCCATCTCTACGGGACGCTTTCCTATAACAAGCGCAGCAAGCTGTGGCAGATCAAAGGAGAGCCTGCCCTCACCCAAATGGCGAAGCGCCTCTTCCCCGGCAGCGAGTCAGGCAAACGCGGTGTGGCGCGTTTTGGTGCCCATCGGCGCATTATTGGCGATATCGCCTGGCTGATGCAGCGCTATCCGCTGGCTGTCGCCCCGACGGATATGGACCGCTGGGAAGAGGCACTCAAGGAGGCGCTGGAATATGCCAGGCAAAAAGAGGCACTGTTCGCCCCGCAGGCGGACATCACGCCCCCTCCGGGAGTATTTCTAGGCAAGCTGCGTCACTTTCAGCAAGAGGGTTTCAACTGGCTTTGCCGGGTGAAGAGGGGTTTGCTGGCCGATGAAATGGGTCTGGGCAAGACTGTGCAGGCCCTGGCTTGCCTGTCTGCTCTGAACAGCTTCCCTTGCCTGCTGGTCGTGCCGCCGCACCTGGTGCGTAACTGGCAGGCGGAGATCGGCCGCTTCCTCTGCCTAAATGGCAGCCCGCCGCGCATCCATGTGCTGCAGGGGATCAAGCCCTATGTTTTGCCCGAGGCTGACATCTATATCGTCCACTATCTTCTGCTGCGTGGCTGGAAAGAAGCTTTGCCCAAGGAAGAGTTCAAGGCCATCGTCTTTGACGAGATCCAGGAGCTGCGCCACGCCGGTACTGAGAAGTACTCAGCCGCAAGCCTCTTGTCATCAGCCTGCGACAGGGTGTACGGCCTCAGCGGCACCCCCATTTACAACAATGGCGGTGAAATATGGAATGTGGTCAACATCCTGGATTTTCATTTTCTGGGCGACTTTGAGAGCTTCACGCGTGAGTGGTGCTACGGCTATGGCAATAACGTGGTCATCAAGCCTGACCTGCTGGGCGAACACCTGCGGCGCGAGGGTCTGATGCTCAGGCGAACCAAAAAACAGGTGTTGCCTGAATTGCCTGATAAGCGCAGGCTGGTGCAGGAGATCGACGCGGACAGCGCCGCCTACAAAAAGCTGATGCAGCCAGTGCTGGACAAGCTGCGCCGCTGGGCCAAGGATCAGGCTTTGACAGCCTCCCAGCGGGCGCTCCTGGAGGGTCAAATCTCTCAGGAAGAGCGCCAGGCTACTGGCATCGCCAAGGCCCCCTATGTCGCCCAGTTTGTGCGGGCGCTGCTTGAGTCGGGCGAGAAAGTGCTGCTGTTCGCCCATCACCACGCTGTCATGGACACCTACCATAATGACCTAAAACACCTCTCCCCCGCTTTCATCACGGGGCGTGAAACAGGCGCGCAAAAGGAGAAGAACGTGCTGCGCTTTATGGAGGGGCGCACGGACCTGTGCTGCATCAGCTTGCGCGCGGCAAGCGGCCTCAACCTGCAGCGCGCCACCTGCGTTGTTTTTGGCGAGCTGGACTGGTCCCCCGCTGTGCACAGCCAGGCAGAAGACAGGGCGCACCGCATTGGGCAGAAGGATAGCCTCTTGTGCTACTATCTGGTCAGCCCCAAGGGCTCTGACATGGACATACAGGAGCGCCTTGGCCTGAAGGTCAGCCAATTCCTTGGTTTGATGGGCGAAAGCCCCCAAAGCGCTGATGAAGAAGCCCAGAGTGCCAGCATCGCGCGGCAGCATGTCCAGCGCCTGCTGGCGCGCTGGCAGCCTGAATTGTGAAGCCCCTGATGGTTTGACAAAGCTTGGCAAGTGCTTTATCATGAGCACAGAAAAGGGGGCATTTAATGCGTGTTTTGGGCATTGACCCGGGCCTTGCGACTTTGGGCTGGGGCGTGGTGGATTCCGGTACAACCAACCCAGTATTTGTCGCTTGCGGCGTGGTCAGCACGCCTGCCCGAACCCCTTTGCAGGATCGCCTGCTGCAGATCAAAACCAGCCTGGAAGAGTTGCTGGACACCTACCGACCCGATGAGATCGTATTTGAGGAGCTCTTTTTTGCCAAGAACGTCACCACTGCCTTCACCGTAGGCGCGGCGCGCGGCGTGGCCGTAGCCACCTGTGCCAGCTTCAGCCCGCTGCTGTATGAGTACACGCCCATGCAGATCAAGCAGGGCACCACAGGCTATGGCAAGGCCGACAAGCAACAGGTGCAGCAGATGGTTATGCTGATTTTAAAACTCAATGACATTCCCCGCCCCGATGACGCGGCCGATGCGGTGGCGGCGGCCATCACGCACCTGAACACAGGCCTGGCCAAATACCAGTTTCGCATGAAATAGAGGGCAAACATGTACGCTTTTATTGAAGGAACAGTTGAACACAAAGCCCTGGGGGAATTGACTTTGGCGACGGGCGGCGTGGGCTATCAAATACTATGCACACAGGCCGTGCTGTCTTCAGCGCCCGCCAAGGGTGAATTCATGCGCGTATATACCTGGCTGTCGGTGCGTGAGGACGCGATGGAACTCTTTGGCTTTCAGTCCCCAGAGGAGAAGCGCATGTTCTTGCAGCTTAACAGCATAACGGGCATTGGCCCCAGGACTGCCCTTGGCATCCTTGCATCCATGCCGCTGCAGGATTTGACGCTGGCCATCATGACGGGCGATACGGTGATGCTCTCCCGAGCGCCGGGCATCGGCAAGAAAACCGCGCAGCGCATCGCGCTGGAACTCAAGGACAAGTTAAGCGCCGGGGACCTCATGGCAGATCAAAGCATAGGTCAATTCAAGGGCTCCATGCAGGATGGCGCCGTATCAGAGGCCATCCTTGCCCTGCAGTCCCTTGGCTATACACAGTCTGAGGCGGTGCGGGCTGTCTCCCTGGCGCATCAAAGCGCCGGCGCTGACGAAAAGGCTGATGTCCTGGTACGTCTGGCCCTGCGCGGTATGACGAAAGGATGAACATGGAAAGCGATCGCATCTTGACCTCTGATATCCGCCAGGAAGACGACCAGATTGAAACCTCCTTGCGCCCCAAAGCCCTGCGCGACTATGTAGGGCAGGTGCCGATCAAGGACAGTTTATCTATCTATATCAAGGCCGCGCTCAAGCGGCGCGACGCGCTGGACCATATACTGCTTTACGGCCCGCCCGGCCTTGGCAAGACAACGCTCGCCTGCATCGTAGCAGCCGAGATGGGGCAAAATGTGCGCATCACCTCCGGCCCTGCCATTGACAGGCCGGGCGACCTGGCCTCTATCCTAACCAACCTCAACGCCGGCGACCTGCTCTTCATCGATGAGATCCACAGGCTTTCCAGGGAGGTGGAGGAGGTCCTCTATCCAGCTATGGAAGACGGCGCGCTGGATATCATGATCGGCAAAGGCCCTACTGCCCGCTCCATGCGCCTTGACCTGCCGCGCTTCACCCTGGTGGGCGCGACCACCCGCGCCGGCCAACTCTCAGCGCCGCTGCGTGACCGCTTTGGCATGATGTTCCGACTGGAGATGTATTCGCCTGAAGAACTGGGCCAGATCCTCAAGCGCAGCGCGCATATCCTGGGCATGCCTTTTGACCCGGCGGGCCTGGATGAGATCGCGCGCCGCAGCCGTGGCACGCCCCGCATCGCCAACCGCATGCTCAAGCGCGTGCGCGACTACGCGCAGGTGCGGGCCGATGGACGCATTACGCTCCAGGTGGCGCATGAGGGACTGGACATGTTGAACGTGGATGGCCTTGGTCTTGACCGGGTTGACAGGAACGTGCTGCTAACGATGATCGACAAGTTCTCCGGCGGTCCTGTGGGGCTTGATACCCTGGCTGCTTCCACAGGTGAAGACGCCATCACTATCGAGGATGTGTATGAGCCCTACCTGCTGCAGCTGGGCTTTATCCAGCGCACACCGCGTGGGCGCATCGCAACAGATCTGGCCTACCAGCACCTTCAGCGGACTCCGCCTGCCAGATCAGGCAGTGATCAGGAAGGGCAGCTTGCTTTCTTTGATGCGAACAAGTGATTTTAATTATACGCTGCCCCCGGAGCTGATCGCCCAGACCCCCATCAGCCAGCGCGATGCCAGCCGCATGCTGGTCTGCAACCGAGGCAGCCAGATGCGCCAGAACCGTATATTCCGTGAACTGCCGGACTTTCTGCGACCCCAGGACGTGTTGGTCATCAATGAGACGCGCGTCATTCCGGCCAGGCTCTTGGGGATCAAGGTGGAGACCGGCGTACCTGTGGAGTTCCTCCTGCTCAAACGCCTCCAGCCAGATGTGTGGGAGGCCATGGTCAAGCCTGGTCGGAGGCTGCGAGAAGGCGCGCTGGTCAGTTTCGGTGAGGGTTTGCTGCAAGCCAGGGTGGAAGAGAACCTGGCAGATGGCACCCGAAAGGTGCGCTTTCTGTATGAGGGCCTGTTTGAGAACATACTGGAGACCTTGGGAGAGACTCCACTGCCCCCCTACATCCACGAGAAGCTGAGCGACCGCGAACGCTACCAGACAGTATATGCCAAACAGGACGGCAGTGCCGCCGCTCCTACGGCGGGCCTCCACTTTACGCGGGAAGTGCTGGATCGCATCCGGAACATAGGCATCGATATCGTGCCTGTGCTGCTGCATGTGGGGCTTGGCACCTTTCGCCCTGTCAAGGAGGTGGACCTTGCGGATCACGCCATGCACAGCGAGTACTATGAAGTCACGCTGGAGGCCGCGGACCGCATCAACACCGCCCGCACAGGCGGCGGGCGCATCGTCTGCGTAGGCACGACCAGCGTGCGCACGCTGGAGACGGTGGCCGATGGCCGGGGCTTCGTACACCCGGGCAGTGGGGAGACCAGCATCTTCATCAAGCCTGGTGTGTCCTTTAAAGCCTGCGATATGTTGCTCACCAACTTTCACCTGCCCCAGAGCACGCTGCTGATGCTGATCAGCGCCTTCATGGGGCGCGAGAACGCCCTAAGCGCCTATGAAGAGGCTGTGCGGGAAAGGTATCGCTTTTTCAGCTTTGGCGATTGTATGCTGATAGGCGAGGCGCTGGTTTAGCATGTTTCGCTTTGCCATGCGCTACGTGTTTGGTACGCTGGCCTTCCCCCTGGCTGACTATCTGCTGTTTGGCTTGTGGTGCCGGGATATGCAGTCCGCTCTGCTGGCGGGCGCATGCCTGATGCTTTTGTACACGTTGCTGCGGCCTTTGGCCAACCTGTTGCTGATCGCCTTCAACCTGCTGACACTTGGGTTATTCAGCATCGTGATCGATACCCTGCTGATCCTATTGACCGTTCGCCTGTTTCCATCCTCCGTCCAGGTGCAGAGCCCCGAATGGGCGGCGCTGGCAGCCCTGATCATCAACATCGTACGCGGCATCGCGGGAAAGCTGGTGAAGGCTTGATACGTCCAATCCTGGTCATTGGAGGTATGAACATGGATATTCTGGGCGTACCTGACGCGGGATTTGACCTGCGTGACTCAAACAGCGGGCAGGTACGCTTTCAGCCTGGCGGTGTCGGGCGAAACATTGCCCAGCACCTGGCAGCGCTTGGCGCTCAGGTGGAACTGATGACTGTGCTGGGTAACGATACCCACGCAGACATCCTGGCCGCAAGCTGTAAAACGCAGCACATTGGCCTGCGCTATGCGCTGTGGGTGCCGGATAAGAGTTGCGTCTATCTGGCCATCCACGACAGCGAGGGAGACATGGTCGCTGCCCTCAATGATATGCGGACGATGCGGTGGCTCACGGCCCAATGCTTGAAAGATGCCTTACCGGCGGATGCTTTCAGCGCCTGTGTGCTTGACGCCAACTTGAGCGAAGAAGCACTGAATGCCGCCGTGCTGCATGTGCGGGCGCCTTTCATCGCGGATCCTGTCAGTTGCACCAAGGCGGAGAGGCTGCGTTCCATCCTTCCCCAGCTGACGGCGCTCAAGCCCAACCTGCGCGAAGCCCTTCACCTGAGCGGAAAAGTGACTTTGGAGGACGCGGCCCAAACCCTGCTTGATACGGGTTTACGCCAAGTGTATATTTCTCTTGGAATCAAGGGTATTTACTATGCATCCAACGAGGATAGGGCCTATTTGCCAGCGCTCCCCGCGCCCCACGCCCCCGCCACCGGCGCAGGTGACGCGATGGTCGCAGGCCTCAGTTTCGCCATCGCTCAGGGCAGATCCATCCGAGAAATCGCGCTCATCGGCAGAGACTGCGCGACCCGTCACCTGAAAGCCATGGCACGACCAGCATCATAAAGCAAGGAGGAGGATGGCCCATGGAACACTTGCAGATTTCCCGTAAAGTAGAAGAGGCCCTCAATCAGAATCGCCCGGTGATTGCCCTGGAAAGCACCATTATCAGCCACGGCATGCCCTACCCGCAAAATGTCGAGACTGCCCTTGCCTGTGAGAAGATGGCACGCCAACATGGCGTCGAACCTGCCACTATAGCTGTTATTGGGGGCCAACTGTGCGCGGGCCTCACGGAAGATCAAATCGAATACCTGGGAAAGACGGGCCAGGCGGTTCAAAAAGCCAGCCGGCGCGATCTTGGTGTACTGATCGCAAGGAAGCAGGATGGCGCTACCACGGTTGCCGCCACCATGATCATTGCGGCGCTTGCCGGTATTAAGGTATTTGCAACCGGCGGCATCGGCGGCGTACATCGCGGCGCGCAAACAAGCATGGATATTTCAGCCGACCTGGATGAACTGGCCAAGACGCCTGTCGCCGTTGTCTGCGCGGGCGCAAAAGCCATTTTGGATCTGGGTTTGACGCTTGAGTATTTGGAAACCAAGGGTGTGCCTGTCATCGGCTACCGTACCGATGAATTCCCCGCCTTTTACACACCCAAGAGCGGATTCCTGCTTGATTACCGCATGGACACTCCCGAGGAGATCGCGGCTGCTATTCGCGCGCAGAACTACTTGGGTTCACCCGGCGGTATGCTGATCACCAATCCTATCCCCGAGAAATACGCCATGCCCTTTGGCGTCATCAGCGCAGCCATTGAAAACGCTCTGCACGAGGCAGATCGCAAAGGTATCAAGGGCAAGGCAACGACCCCTTTCCTGCTGGCCAGGATCACCGAGCTGACAGGCGGCCAGAGCCTTGAAAGCAATATTCAGCTGGTATTTAACAATGTGGAGCTTGCAGCCAAGATCGCAGCAGCTCTGTAAAACGATCGGAAGCATATAAAAAAGCCGCGCCTGCTATTACAGCGCACGGATTTTTGATTGGTCGGCTTAAGCGGTGGCCTTGCTCAGGGCCTTGGCCAGGCGGGATTTCTTGCGGTTTGCAGTGTTCTTGTGAACAATGCCCTTGGACGCAGCTTTATCGATGGTGGAGGTGACGACGGACAGCTCCGAGACGGCGGAACTGGGATCGGCAGCGAGCACCGCGTTAAACTTCTTGACCTCGGTCTTCACAGCGGACTTCACCATGCGGTTGCGCAGATTCTTCTTATGGTTGATCTTCACACGCTTGATGGATGACTTAATGTTGGGCAACTTCTTTCACCTCCACGAATAGACTGTGCTTAACAAGCAAAAGTTAGTCTATCACAGAATCAAGAGACGCGCAAGCACTTTTTTCGCAGAATTCATGTGCTTTTCGATTGGCAGCTGCCCCTATTTCAGCGCCTTGAGCAATGTCTGCAGGCTCTCCTTGGCGTCGCCAAACATCAACAACACCTGCTGAGTATCCTGATATAGCGGATTGGGTACGCCGGAATAGCCGGGCTTATCATCAAAATTGCATATGATCACACGCTTGGCGTTTTCGACATTAAGCACTGGCATACCATAGATCGGAGTGCCCTGTGCTGAGTTGGCGGCAGGATTGATGACGTCGTTCGCGCCTATGACGATGGCCAAATCAGTCTTGTCCATGTCCGGATTGATTTCATCCATCTCAAAGAGCTTATCGTAGGGGATGTCCACCTCAGCCAAGAGTACATTCATATGCCCTGGCATACGGCCGGCGACCGGATGGATAGCGAAGCGAACGTGTTTGCCTTTGCTTTCCAGCGCATCTTTAAGCGTTTTGACCAGCGCTTGTGCCTGCGAAATCGCCATGCCGTAGCCAGGGATGATGACAATCTCCCTTGCTTCCTCCAACCAGGCGGCGGGATCTTTGACGGTTGCTGCACTGGTTTGCTCAAGGGGCTGCATCTCCCTGGATGTTTCAGGAGCGGCCACAGCTGGCTGCGCTTCCCCTTGAGGTTTGCCTCCCTTGTTCAAGAAGATAGCTGACAGCTTGCGGTTCATGGCACGACACATGATTTGAGTAAGCAAGAGACCGCTTGCCCCCACGATGCCCCCCACTGAAACAAGCAGCACATTGCCCATGGCCATGCCGGCGATCGCCGCGGCGACACCGGATGCGGAATTGAGCAGGGAAACGATTATGGGCAGGTCCGCGCCGCCTACGGGCAAGGCGAACAGTAGGCCAATGGCTAAACCGCTGAGCAGCGTGATAAGGCTGAAGAGAAGTCGCGCAGCTGGCAACAGCCAGCTGAGCAGCACACTGACAAGCATCAGCGCAAAGCTGAGCGCCGTCCACCATTGATGCTGCGCCAGACGCACAGGTTTTTGCGGCAGGAGGCGGTGCAGCTTGCCAGCAACAACCAGACTGCCTGAGAAGGTCAACGCGCCCACACAGAGCGCTATCTCTGCTGTCAACAAACCAAAGGTATTGGGCTCAACAGCATTCTTGATCGTCAGCCAAGCCACGATCGCGCAGGCAGCGCCGCCCAGGCCGTTGCGCAGCCCCACCATCTGGGGAATGGTGATCATCTGAACAGCTTTGGCCAGCGCCAATCCAACCATAAGGCCGACAGTGAGGCCCACCCAGATAAAGACATCCTCCAGCACCTTCTCTTTGAGCAGGATAATGATCACGGCAGCCAGCATGCACAGCGCACTGAGCCTGTTGCCCCTGACAGCGGTCTTGACCTGGCTCATCCACCGGATGCCCAGCAGGACACCCATGCTGAGCAGCGCTGAGAGGACATAATACAGCGTATTGCTCATTGCGCCTGCTCCTCATCTTTGGAGCCCTTGAACATCTTGAGCATCCTGTCAGTTACCAGGAAACCGGACACAAGGTTGATCATGGCGCATATAATACCCAACAAACCAAGCAGTCGGCTGCCAAAGGCCAGAGAGCCAGCTGTGGCGGTGATCAGGCCCAGAATCGTGATGCCCGACAATGCGTTCATGCCGCTCATCAGCGGGGTGTGCAGCAGGCTGGGCACGTGCTTGATCAGCCTGTAACCAAGCAGCGTAGCGGCGATGAACACCAGGACCAGGATCGCCTCCTTGCTCACAGGCCCATGGCCTCCCGAGCCCCCTGATGAACGACCTGGCCGGACTGTGTGGTGAGGATGCCCTGCACAATGGGGTCAGCAGAATCAAGCACGATCGTGCCGTCCTTGACCAGATACTTGACCAGGTTGTAGACGTTCTGTGAGAACATCCAGGTGGAACTGGTGGGCAGAAGACCAGGAATGTTCTTGATGCCTACCAGGTTGATCAGATCCTTCTGGACAACTTCGCCTGGTACAGTACCTTCACAGTTCCCGCCCTGGTCAATGGAAATGTCCACAATGACGGAGCCGGGTTTCATGGTTTTTACCATATCATTGGTGATGATGATGGGAGCCAGTTTACCTGGCACCAGCGCACCGAGAAAGACAACGTCCATCTTGGGCAGGTGCGGGGCAATGAGGCTGCGTTCCTGCTTCAGAAGTACATGGCTCAGGTTAAGCGCATAACCGTCTGGGCCCGCGGCTTGGTCTTCAGGTATGTTGATGTCGATGATCTTGGCGCCCAGGGACTGAGCCTGCTCGCGCGCGGCGGCACGGGTATCAACCGCGTACGTCACAGCACCCAGTCGCTTGGCCGTTGCCAGCGCCTGCAGACCGCCCACGCCCACGCCGATGGCCAGGACATTGAGGGGCTTGATCATGCCCACAGCACTGAATATCTGTGGCACAAAGGCAGGCAGAAGGTTGGCGGCGATCAGCATGCCTTTATAGCCGGCGCAAGTAGACATAGAAGTTAGGGCATCCATGCTCTGGGCGCGCGAAATGCGCGGCACGCCATCCAGTGTTAAGGCGACCACACCTCTGGCAGCCATCGCCCTGACCATCTCATGGTTGGTGGGTGAGGCTGGGTGGATAAAGGTGATCAGATACTGGCCGGCATGCATGAGATCGATCTCATGGCAGGCAGTCTTCTCATTATATAGTGGCTCTTTCACTTTGAGGACCAGATCGGCCTTGTGATAGAGTTCACGCACATCATCCAGCATCGTCGCGCCTACCGCGGCGTAGGCCTCATCATGAAAATAGGCGCCAATCCCTGCCCCTTTTTCGACCAATACCTGATGCCCGTCCTTTATCAGCTTCTCACAGCTGTCGGGGGTAGCGGAAACGCGGTTCTCGCTGTGCATGATTTCCTTTGGGATGCCAATAATCATATACTTACCCTTCCTCTTCACTTGTTGTGCGCTCATTATACAATGAATGTATAGAAAAGACAAGGTGATTTTGTTTTCATCTTCCCTATGCGCGCTTGACAAGGACGGGCACCCTGCTATGATATGCGTGGCAAATTGCCAAATGTGAGGAAGATGGATGACACAAAGCAAAGCGAAGCTGCTGGGCATAGAGGCCAAGTACGCTGGTGTTCAGGCGACCTACTGGGTGGCAGTCCTGGCGTTCTCCGGTTTTATGACGGTCTACCTCTCCTTCAAGGGCTTTAACGATACACAGATCGGCCTCACAGCTGCCCTGATATCCTTCCTCACGATCAGCTTTCAGCTTTTCATCTCCAACTTTTCAGACGCGCACCATCAAGTGCCCATCAGAAAGATCGTGGCAGGCCTCTATGTGCTGGGGATCTTACTGGGGGCCATATTGTGGCAGGTGCCGCTGGCCATTCCCCTGATGATGATCTGCTACGCGACCGCAGGTGGCTTTGAAAACAGCATTTGTGGCTTGCTCAACGCGCAAGTCATGCAGTATTCCAATGCTGGCATCCCAGTCAAATACGGCTGGCCGCGTGGAGTAGGTTCTATAGTCTACGCCTTCTTTGCCTTACTGCTCGGCGCGCTGGCCGAGCAGCACTCACCCGCCATCCTGATGCCCATCTTCCTGAGCGCTTCATTGGTTGCCATTCTCATGGTGCTTCAAATGCCGGATGTCAGGAACCTGAGTTCCCAGTGGGCGCCTTTCCATGTGCAGGAGAAGCACCAGGAACAAAGCAGTTACCGTGAGATGATCGCTGGCAGTCCCATTTTTTTGGTCTTCCTCATTGCAAGCGTGGCCTTGTACACAGGCGTTTCGCCCTCCATGCTGTTCCTGGTGCGCGTTGTTCAGGGCCTGGGCGGCAGCAATCGTGAACTTGGTATCGCGATGTTCCTGCAGGCGAGTATAGAAATGCCCATGATGTTCCTGTCTCCCTGGCTGATGCGTCGCTTCAAGCCCGAGCAGATCCTCAGCTTTTCATTCGCCAGCTACCTGATCAAATCCCTTTTTCTGGTCTTTGCGCATAGTATCGGCATTCTTTACACTGCTATGGCCATGAACATCTTTTGTTTTGGTCTGTATGGATTTGCCTCGGTATATTTCGTCAACAAACTCGTCAAACCAGGCGAAAAGGTGCGCGCGCAGGGCCTTATCACGCTGTGCGGGAGTCTGGGCGGCATCATCGCCAACCTGTTTTCGGGGGTGATCATGGATACCTGGGGACTCAAGCCGCTGCTGGTTCTCTCCTCCGCGATCGTGTTGATCAGCTTCCTGCTGATGCTTGTCTGCCTTCGCATGCTGCAGGGAAAAAAGCCGTTTGACAAGGCCCGCATCGCGTGATAGGATATCGCCATCGGCTTTGACGAAGGACAACCTTCCCTCAGGGCGCCGCACAGAGAGGGCAGCAAACGCTGGAAACTGCCTGCGGTACCCGGAAGCATTCACTTCCCAGCCGCCTGGCTGAACATCAGTAAGCCAGGCCGCCTGCCCGCGTTATGGGTTTTGAGCAAAGCGTGAAAACGCTTTGGAATTTGGGTGGTATCACGATGATCATCGTCCCTTGCGTTGCAGGGGACGTTTTCTATGGAGGAAGTATGCAGGAGATAATTGCCGGTATTGTCATGGAAGCCCTAAACAACCTACCTGACCTGGACAGCCTGGGGACACTGGAGACCTTGCGGGTCAACGTGCTTGGCAAGAAGGGCAGTTTGACTGCCTTATTGCGCGGTATGGGTCAGGTAGATCCCGCCCTGCGCCCGCAGGTGGGCCAATGGATCAATGAGGCCCGGATGAAGCTCGAGGAAGCGATCGCCAGCCGCGAACAAGCGCTCAAGCGCGAAGCGCGCACCAGGCAACTGGTAGAGGAGACCATCGATGTCACGCAGCCCACTGCGCTGCCCCGGGTGGGAACACCGCATGCCATCAGCCTGGTGTTGAACGAAGTGGTCGACTGCTTTGCAGGGATGGGTTTTGAGATGGTGGAGGGTCCGGAGGTGGAGCTGGATCACTTCAACTTTGAGCTGCTCAATATCCCCAAAAATCACCCCGCGCGCGATGCGCAGGACACCTTCTATGTGGATGACAACATCGTGCTGCGCACCCACACTTCCCCTGTGCAGGCGCGCACCATGCTCAGCCGCAAGCCGCCCATTCGCATCATCTGCCCGGGCCGCGTGTTCCGCGCTGACGAGGTGGATGCGACCCACAGCCCGGTTTTCCATCAGATCGAGGGCTTGGTGATAGACAAGGATGTCACCATGGGCGATCTGCGAGGCACGCTGGATGCCTTTGCCCACCGCCTCTATGGCCAGGACATCGCCACGCGCTTCCGCCCCAGCTTCTTCCCCTTCACCGAACCCAGCGCCGAGGTAGACCTCACCTGTTTCAACTGCCGGGGGGCCGGCTGCCGCGTATGCAGGGGTACGGGCTGGATAGAGGTTCTGGGTTCCGGCATGGTCAATCCCAAGGTGCTGGAGATGTGCGGTATCGACTCTACCGTATATTCCGGTTTCGCCTTTGGTATTGGCTTGGAGCGCATCACCTTGCTGCGCTATGGCATTCTGGACATGCGCCTGATGTATGAAGGCGACGAGCGCTTTTTGCGCCAGTTCCGTTAAGGAGGATAGTGATATGAAAACATCCATCAATTGGCTGAAGCGCTACACGCAGCTGCCTGGGGACCCCGCGGTATTCCAGGAAAGAATGATCACCACGGGAACAGCGGTAGAGAGCATCGAGCCTTTGGGCGCTGAGATAAATGGCGTAGTCGTCGGCCGCGTGCTGAGATGCGTGGAGCATGAGAACAGCAACCACCTGCATGTCTGCATGGTGGATGTTGGTTCCGGCCAACCTCTGCAGATCGTCTGCGGCGCGCCCAACGTCAGGGAGGACATCCTGGTGCCTGTGGCACTGGTGGGGGCTACCCTGCCCGGCGGGCTGACGATCACACAGGGCAAACTGCGCGGCATTGAATCAAACGGCATGCTCTGCTCAGCCACTGAACTCAAGGTACCCCAGGAACTATACCCCTCGGTGGGCGAAGCAGGCCTGCTGATCTTTCAGGAGAACTATCCTTTGGGCATCGATGTGAAACCCATCCTGGGAATCGATGACACCGTGGTAGATGTGGAAATACTGGCCAACCGTCCGGATCTGCTGAGTGTCTGGGGCATGGCGCGCGAAAGCGCCGCGGTTTTCAGCACATCCTTCAACATGCCTGACCTAAGCTTCCATGAGAGTGAAGGACATATTGCTGACTATGTTAAGATCTCCGTGCAAGACGACAGGCTTTGCCCGCGCTATGGCGGGCGCGTCATCAAAAACGTGCGCATCGCGCCTTCCCCGATGTGGCTGCGCAGCTTCCTGCACGCCGCCGGAATGCGCGCCATCAACAACATCGTCGACATCACCAACTTTGTCATGCTGGAAACCGGCCATCCCATGCACGCCTTTGACCTGAGCCAGGTTCGTGGACGGGAGATCATTGTTCGCCAGGCAATAGCGGGTGAACAATTGACGACCTTGGACGGCAAAGCACACGTCCTGCGTGGCGGCGAGCTGATGATTTGCGATGCGCAGGATCCCACAGGCCTGGCCGGCATCATGGGTGGACTGGAAAGTGAAATCACACAGGATACTCAGGCCATCCTCTTTGAGTGCGCCGCTTTTGATAGAACGCAGACCCGCATCACCGCCCGCGAACTGGGCATCAGGACCGAAGCGAGCAGCCGATTTGAACGCGGGGTCAGCCCGGCCACAGTGATGACGGCTTTGGACCGCGCCTGCCATCTGGTTGAGTTGCTTGGCGCGGGCGAAGTAGTTGGCGGCGTCTTTGACCACTACCCAGATCCCCTTAAGCCGGCGACCGTCAAAGGTTCCGTCAGGAGGATCGCAGCGCGCACGGGCGTTGGCATTGCGGCTGATGAAATGCTCTCTATCCTGAAGCGGCTTCATTTTTCAGCATCGGTTGAGGGCGACACACTCACCGCCACCGCGCCAGATTATCGCCAGGATATTGAGCAGGAGGCCGATCTGTGCGAAGAGGTTCTGCGCCTGGCAGGCTATGAGCGCATTCCCTCCACCCGCCTGCGGGGTGAGGCGACAGCGGGCGGTGACAGTCTCAGGCGCAGGAGGCAGCTGAAACTGCAGGGCCTGCTCAGCGGCCTTGGTTATGACGAGATCATCAACTATTCTTTCTTTGGGCAAAAGCAGCTGGACAGCCTTGGCTTATCAAGCAATGACAGGCGCTTGCAGGCACTGCGGATACGCAATCCCCTGGGAGAAGATACCGCGCTGCTGCGCACGACGCTGGCGCCCGACATGCTCAAGGTGCTTGGCCTTAACATGGCCCACGGCAACAAGGAGGCCCAGTTATATGAGTTCGGTACACTATTTGACACAATGTGCAAGACCAAGGAAGGTTTGCCTACCGAAAACCTTTGCCTGAGCCTGGGCAGCTATGGCAAGGATATGAGCTTCTATGCGCTTCGCGATGCTGTACTGACCCTCCTGAACAAGGAGGGTGTGGCTTTCGACATCCAGGCGCAGGGTGAACCCTATTTGCATCCGGGGCGCAGCGCGGTGATCACCGGACACAAAGGACAAATAGCCATGATGGGCGAGGTGCACCCGGACATTGCTGAAAGTTATGGTATGACGGAAAAAGCTTATCTGGCTGAAATCGACCTGGAAACGCTCTACGCCTGCGCTCAGCCTATGGATAAGGTGCATGATCTGCCGCGCATGCCTGCCGTCAACCGCGATATTGCGCTGGTGCTGCCTGCAGCCCAGACGCTGCTGCCGGTGCTCAACGCCATCCGCGTGGCAGGCGGTGCAATGCTTGAGAATGCTCAGCTCTTTGATGTGTACAAAGGCGCGCAATTGGGCGAAGGCAAGAAATCCGCCGCCTTCTCCCTCACCTTCCGCTCATCTGACCACACCCTGCTGGAAGCGGAAATCGCGGCCCTGATGGACAAGGTGCAACGCAGCTGCAAGGCGCAATTCGGAGCCAAAATAAGAGAGTAAGATAAACAGAAAAGCCGCTCAACAAATGGCTGGGCGGCTTTTCTGATGAGCTGGCTCAAAGAGCCTGCGGCTCTTCGTCTGTCAGATGGTCTATCAGGCTGTCCAGCAGGCTTCGGAAATCCTCCCGGATCAGTTCGCCCATGGTCAGCACTTCTTCGTGGTTGATAGGCTGATCCAAAACGCCGGCAGCCATGTTGGTGATGGCGCTGATGCCCACCACACGCATGCCGCAGTGACGGGCGACGATCACCTCAGGCACTGTGGACATGCCCACCGCGTCGCCTCCCAGCGCCCTGACCATACGGATCTCCGCGGGGGTCTCGTAGCTGGGTCCGTTCATCCAGCAATAGACCCCCTGTTGCAGCCTGATGCTGTGGCACTGCGCGCGCTGCAAAGCTATCTCACGCAGCTCGGGATCAAAGGCATCGCTCATATCCGGAAACCTGGGGCCGAAGGCGTCCAGGTTTTTGCCGCGCAGAGGGTTCTTGCCCGCCAAATTGATGAAATCGGTGATCAACATGAGGTCACCGGCTGAAAACGCGGTGTTGACGCCGCCTGCAGCATTAGTGATGATCAAGGTCTTGACGCCCAGCAAGGCCATCACGCGGATGGGCATAGTGACCGCGTCAAGGTTATGACCCTCGTAGTGATGAAAGCGTCCGGACATGACCAGCACACGCCTGCTTTTAACAGTACCTACCACGAATTTCCCCGCGTGGCCAGGCACAGTGGAGGTGGGAAAGCCAGGTATCTTTTCGTAGGATATCGTGTGCGGGTCGATCAGGGCTTCTTCATAGCCTCCCAACCCGCTGCCCAGGATGACAGCAATGTCCGCCTCTCCGCATGCCTTGCGCACCGCTTCCGCCGCCAGCTTCAATTTTTTCATCCTGTCTCCCATCCTTTCAGCCTTCCAGTCTATCCAGAAACGACGTCGCGGCAAAGCGCTCTGGCAAGCCAAAGAAATCACTGATCGTGGCCGCGATATCAGCGAAGGTTGACCGTATCCCCAGGTCGATGGCCTTTTTCATACCCCGATGCCAGACGATCAGCGGCACATACTCGCGGGTATGGTCGCTGCCGCGGAAAGTGGGGTCGCAGCCGTGATCGGCTGTGATGATCAACAAATCCTGCGGGGCCATCGTTTCCTTAATGGATGGAAGAGCAGTGTCAAAGGATTCCAAAGCCTCGGCGTATCCCTTGACATCGCGGCGATGGCCCCAGATCATATCGGTATCTACCAGGTTGACAAAGCAAAGGCCATGAAAATCCTGGCGCATGTAGTCCAGCGTTGCCTGGATACAGGCCGGATTGCCAGAGGCGTGCACCGAGCCAGTCAGGCCGCGATGGTTGAAGATATCCTCAATCTTGCCAACGCCCAGCACAGCGTGACCCTTGGCCTTCAGCACATCCAGTATCGCATCGCTGCCTGGTTCCATCGAAAAATCCTTGCGTCCCTTGGTGCGCACAAAGGCGCCCTTGTGCGGCCCAAGAAAAGGCCTGGCAATTACCCGACCAACGCCATACGCACCCTGCAGCTGGTCGCGGGCGATCTGGCAAATGACATAGAGCCTGTCAAGGGAGATCACTTCCTCATGGGCTGCGATCTGAAAGACGCTGTCGGCCGAGGTATATACGATGGGGTAGCCAGTCTTGATGTGCTCTTCTCCCAACTCATCCAGGATGACTGTGCCGCTGGAGGCGTAGTTGCCCAGTGTCTTTGTACCGATGGCCTCTTCAAAATCCTTGATCACCGCTTTGGGAAAACCCTCGGGAAAGGTTGGGAAGGGACGCTCCAGATGGACACCCGCTATTTCCCAGTGGCCGGTCGTGGTGTCCTTACCTGGGCTGGTCTCCGTCATCTTGCCATAAGCTCCCATGGCAGCCTTGTCCCGGGGCAGATGCGCATCCGCAATATGCCCCAGGCCCATCCCGCGCATATTGGGCAAATCAAGCACTGTCGTGCGGGCAAGGTTGCCAAGGGTGTTGGCGCCCGCATCCCCATATTGATCCGCATCCGGCAGCGCACCTATGCCAAGGCTGTCCAGTACGATCAAGAGTACTTTCTTCATGGATTATTCCCTCCAGTTAAAATTATTATACCCGAATTGGGAGGGTTTGAATAGGCCAGCCTTGTAAAGCGCGGGCCTTCAAATGTATAATGTCTCTATCGGAGGGTTAAAAGATGGCAGTATGGATCGCGTCGGCGGCCTTTTCCCTGGAGGGTCTGGTGAAGCGGGAGTTGCAGGGATTGGGCTTTGACGCAAAGGCAGAGAACGGCGCGGTGCGCTTTGAAACCGATACGGCTGGCGCCTTTTTGGCCAACCTGCACCTGCGTACTGCTGATCGCGTATTGATGGTGCTGGCCGAGGGAGAGGCGACCAGCTTTGAACAGTTGTTCCAATTGGTGCGCGCCGTCCCCTGGGCTGACTACCTGCCCCGCGACGCTCGGTTTCCTGTCAGCGGCCACTGCGCCAGAAGCCAGCTGATGAGCGTGAGCGATTGCCAGGCCATTTCCAAAAAAGCCATCGTGGAACGCTTGAAGGAACAGTACAAGACCGAGTGGTTTGAGGAAACCGGCGCCACCTACGCCATCTCTGTCGCCATTCACGGGGACATAGCGCGCGTCACGCTGGATGCAAGCGGCGAAGCACTCAACCGGCGGGGCTACCGCACCTGGAATGGCGAAGCCCCGCTGCGCGAGACCCTGGCGGCAGCCCTGGTGGACCTCTCGCCCTGGCGTGAAGGAAATCCCCTGCACGACCCCTGCTGCGGCACTGGCACGATCCTGATAGAGGCCGCTTTCCGTATGGCAAGGCGCGCGCCTGGCCTGACACGCGCCTTCGCCATGGAGCAATGGGGCTTTGTGGATAAAGCTTCCTGCAAGGCGCTGCGTGAGTCAGCAAAGGCGCAGTTTGACCCCTCCCTGATTGAGGGCATCACCGGCAGCGATGTTGACCCTGAGGCGTTGGTATTATGCAAAAAGCATCTTGTGCAGGCAGGTCTGGGCGGAAGGATACAGGTCTATGAAAAGGACCTGCGCGACCTGCCGCCGCTTGCCGAAAAGACCTGCATCATCACCAACCCGCCCTACGGCGAGCGCCTGTCCAGCAAGAAAGAAGCCGAAGCCCTCTATCGACAGATGCGGAAGCTCGAGGCAAAGACGCGGGGCGGCCGCGTCTGCGTCCTAACGAGCAACCCGGCCTTTGAAAAGCTTTTCGGGAAAAGGGCCGCCCACAAGCGACGCTTGTACAACGGGCGGCTCGAATGCGAATACCTGATGTTTTGATCTACTCGCTGATTGTTTCGGGCTCCTCAAAGTCCTCTTGGGCAGCGGGCAGATCTTCACAAGCCATCAACAGGGCATCCTCACCTGATTCCGGATAGTAGTTTTTACGCAGACCCACCTGGGTGAAGCCAAGGGTAGCGTACAGCCGCTTGGCCTTTTCGTTTGACTTTCTCACTTCGAGCGTCAGATAGCTGACGCCCAAATTGGCGGCATACTGCATCAGGGCAAGAGTGATCAATCGCCCGTAACCTAAGCCGCGGTAAGCAGGGGCAACAGCAATATTGGTTACATGACCTTCGTCCAGGATGATATGTATGCCCGCAAAGCCCGCAACCTCGCCCGCCGTCTGGATGACCAGGTAGCGGGCTACTTTATTTTCCCTCAGTTCTGACAAGAACATGGCCTGTGTCCAGGGAGTGGGAAAACTGGCCGCCTCAATGGCATGAACCGCTTCCACATCCGCTTCGACCATCCTGCGAATGATCGGTTCAACCATGCTTCTGCCTCTCCCGCTCTGCCTGGGGCGCGCGCAGGTAGAGCGGCAGAAGCGCCTGGACGTCCCCCGCCTGCGATCTATTAGCCCAGGCAATGCTCGCCGCCGCGCCCGCCTTCAGTTGATTAAGGTGCGCAGCCGCGAAATGCGCCTCATCTCCCAGGGTGCCGATGATTTCATCGCGAAGGGGGGGCACACCGTCCCCAACAAAACAAAAGTGATTCCCCAATGCTTGAATGGCGTCAAGGTAATCGTGCAGTTTCAGCACTGTATCTTCCATGACGCGATGACCGTCCTGGAACGCCGCGCCATATACCTGCTGCACGCGCGCATCGCGTATGGGGCAGACAAGGTGGGGCGTTTGCGCAAGGCCGCGTGCAAGAGCCTCCAGCGCATTTATTCCGATGCAAGGCTTGTTCAGCGCCTGCGCCATGGCTTTGACTGTTGACACGCCTATACGTACGCCGGTGAAGGAACCGGGTCCGACCACCGCGGCAAAAAGCGCCACATCCGCAATGGTGAAGCCACTCCTCACAAGCGCCTCCTCTACCATTGGCATGATGTTGACCGAGTGAGTCAGGGCATTGATGACGGTTGCCTCATAGACCAACTCGCCTTCCCGCATGACTGCGACGCCAGCTGAAGGCCCGGAAGTGTCAAGCGCCAATATGATCATATGCTATCTCCATTCCCGCGCGCGATCTGATGATAGTCAAGCGCTCTGAAATGACCGTGAGGAAGGAATTGGATCTCGCGCGCATCATCTGACAAGGTGGTAAGGACGATCTCCAGGCAATCCGGGGGCAACAATTCCGGCGCGCGCTCGTGCCACTCAATGGCTGTCAGGCCCTCGCCCCCTATCATCTCATCCAAGCCCGCGGCACGCAGCTCTTCGGCATCCTGCACACGGTACCAGTCAAAGTGCTTGAGCGGCAAGGCGCCCTCTGTATAGAGATTAAGAAGGGTAAAGGTGGGGCTGGGGATGGGCCCCGCGATCCCCAGACCTTGGGCGATGCCGCGCATCAGCTCGCTCTTGCCCGCACCCAGGTCACCAGAAAGCAGGAGTACATCCCCGCTCTCAAGGAAGCGCTGGAGCCGTCTGCCCAGCTCCCGCGTTTCTGCCCAGGTACGCGTCTGGAATGAAAATGTTTGGGACAATTCAGAGCCTTCCCTTTTTCAGGAACGGAGCCAGATAACGGTAGAGGAAGTAGGTCACCGCGCTGAGGATGACACCCTTGATCAGGTTGAATGGACCGGTGACCAGCAACACCAGCTTCAGCACCGAGTCAATGCCCAGGAAAGGCACGGCAGCGCTGGCCATGCCGATGATAGCTTCCAGGGGCATGAAGTTCTCATAGAGCGGTATGAGCACAAAGTAGTTGAGCAACATGCCTGCGATGATCATCAGCACCGTTCCCAGGGCCATACCGATCAGTGTAGTGCGTTTTGTACGGTGCTTCTGGTAGATCAATGCGGAGGTCAGCGTCATCGAACCCAACATGAGAAAGTCCGCCAGTTCCCCGATGCCGCCGGTGGATGATCCGATCAAACCCAGCAGATCCTTGATCGCCAGTGTCATGATGCCGGCCAGTGGTCCCATCGCAAAACCCGCCAATAGTACAGGCACGCCGCTGAGATCCAGCTTATAGAATGCCACGGCCGGGATCTCAAAGAACTTGAAAAGTATGAAGGCGATTGCTGCCAGCAGCGCCACACGGACCAGCATTTGAGTTGAGATCAGTTTCCTTTTCATGATACCCTCCTACGTAAATCGCCCCCAAGCGAGCAGGGGCGACATAGCAGAATGCATTTCTGCAATCTTCTTCCATCCAGACTGTACTGTCGGCCATGGATTCTCACCATGTCAACCTTTCGGCTCGCGGGCTTTACCGCCGGTGGGGACTCTCACCCCGCCCTGAAGATGCTTGGTATTCAATTGCTTTCAAGATAGCACCGCTGTTACGTGCTGTCAAGCCGTTTTTTAGAAAACCTTGCAAGCGCCTTCCTGACGCACGTCTAGCACCATGCAGCTCTTTGCGCCAAAGACGGCATTCATGCCCTTGACAAAATGCTCCACCTTGGCCAGCGGAACAAAATTGAGCGTAGTACCTGCAAAACCGCCGCCGTGAACACGGCAAGCGCCTTCACCCTGCAACAATTCCTGCGCCAGAGCCAAAGCCAGGGCCAGCGCCTGATCCCGTGAGGAGGCATACATATTCTGCAACAGTTCCCAGCTGGAATGTCCGGAAGCCTTGACCTGCTCCAGGAAGCGAGCGACGTCGTTATCTTTCAGCGCTGCAAGAGCCCGGCTGACACGGGCGTTTTCATTGAAATAGTGTATCGCGCGCAAGATTGGCCTATCCCCCACGCTGGCACGCAAAGGCTGCAGATTCGCGAAAAGCTGCTCAGGCCGCAGCTTGCGCAGCACGCTTTCCCCAAAGAAGCCGGCCACGGCGTGCATTTCCTGTCGGATAGCCGCGTACTCAGCCGTCAGGTCGTCATGGCTGCCGCCTGTACCGACCACAACCAAGGCGTAGCCCGCCTGTTGAAAACCGAAGTGAAGCGGATCGATGAGGGGCTCTTCTTCCTTGAAATCAATGCCGATCATGCCGCCAACGCTGGAAGTTATCTGATCCATCAACCCCGAAGGTTTGCCGAAGTGTACGTTCTCAGCGTATTGACTTATTTTCGCGCGTAAAACTTGATCCATGGTGCCGGCATTATACAGTGTATCCTCAACGCAGCAAACCATCACCTCGAAGGCCGCTGAACTTGACAGACCGCTGCCGCTCAACACATCTGAGGTCACCGCGGCGCTGAAACCACCGATGGCAAAGCCCAGTTGCTGCATGCGCTGGGCAACGCCCCGGATGAGCGCGGACGAAGTGCCTTGCTCATTTTCCTGGGGCTGCAGAGTTCGCAGATTCACTTCAAAAGGCGCATAACCTTCGCTGACCACTTTTACCAACATGTCAGCGCGTTTGGTGACAACCGCCAGGGTGTCCAGATTGACCGCCGCCGCCAGCACTTTGCCATTGTTATGGTCGGTGTGGTTGCCTATGATCTCCGATCTGCCAGGCGAACTGATGATGGACAGATCTTCCTCATCAGCATGGAACAGATCCTCATGCAGTTTGATCAGCGCGCCAAAGCGGCCCATTTGCTGCACCAGCATACCTTCCTGGCGCCCATAGATATGGCTCAGGCGCGCCATGCCCTCGGGGGAGCGCAGCTGTCTTGAAAGCTCAATGTAATTCACTTGAGTTGCTCCTTACTTTGATCAAGTACGTCTTGCCAAAAGGACATGAAAGTCCTTAAATCGAGGCGTTCAAGCTCCTTCTCGAACTGCGTAAACTGCGCATCGCTCAACTCCCACTCACCCAACACCCACCTGGCAATAGACTCATCCACATAGCGGCCAATACCGTTTTGAAGCGGTGCCAGCTTCTGCTCTTGCGCATAGCTGAGCGAAAAGACCGGAAAGGGGTCCCTGGCAACCGCTGACACCCGATCGATCTCTTCTGAGATGATGCGGACAGCAGGGTCTGCATAGCGGCGCTGAAAATCGTCATTGGATATCCCGGGCGGAACGGTCCCCGACAGGATAATAGAATTTGCCTGGAAGGCATTCTGCTCCGCCTCCGGCGTCCTGCGCCAGCTTCCATCACCATCTACCAGATAGTCGATCCCCTCCTGACCAGCCGAGGCCAGGATGGCACCCTCAGGCGTGTATAGGCAGTCCACCCATTTGAGCATAGCAGCCGCGTCCTGGCAAGCTGAGGTAATAGCGAAAGTGCCTGGAATCGCACCGGGCGAAATCGTGCGATACACCTGCTTGCCTTCATAGGTTAAAGGCGGCACTGCGGTGTAGCTGGACAGCCACTCGCCAGGCAGGATACTGGAAGGCAGTGGCGCAAAAAGCGCACCGCAGCGAACGGCAGCCTTGGCGTCCGTCACGCGCCTCAGGGTATCCACAGTATGAAAGCCATCAGGGTCAAGCAGGCCCATTTGATACAATTCCCGACACCAGGTGACAAAGGGACGGAAGTTTTCCTCAAGCGGCATGAAGACCGCCTTGCCATCCTGTGCGGAGATATTGAAATCATTGGCCGCCAAACCCCAGGCATGGGCAAGGTACTTCAGGTCATAGGCCCCCAGAAAGGTCAGCGGTATTTCATCATCTTTGGCATTGCGGTTGGGGTCCTTGGTCTTGAAGGCTTCCAGCACTGTCTGCAGCTCCTGCCAGGTGGTGGGCATCTCCAATTTGAGGAATTGCATCCAATCATTGTTGATCCACAGGCAATTCTGCGAAGGCGCCAGGTTAATGAAGGGCAATGCGCCGATCCTGCCATCTGGCAGGGTGATGGCGGCTTTTACATCAGGATATCCCTGTAATAGCGCGTACAGCGCTGGCGCATTGTCCGCAATCAGGGGCGCCAAATCGATCAATAGCCCCTGATCCAAAAGCTGCATGGTTTCCGCGGGGCTGAGCGACGCTTTGAAAAGCACATCGGGCAACTGCGCGCCCGACTGCAGATAGCCTGCCTTCACACTTTGCCAGGTCTCATAGTTATTTGCTTGTTCAAAGGTGAAGGTGACGCCCGTCTTCTCCTGCATGCAGGCAAAAAAGAGATTGCTGATCCAGGTTCTGTTGGTGTCCTCTTCTTCATATCCGGCCATCACGAAGCTGGGGTTTCCCTGGGCAAAAGCGGTCAGCGTACCCAGTACCAGCAACATAATAACCAAACAACACAAGGCTTTCTTCAAAATAATAAGCCTCCTTCTTACAGTTTCCTGCCGCATTATACAGGATTGACCGCGCACTTTCCACCCCAAGGTTAAAGTGTCCGCAGCAGCCCCAGAAGGAGCAGGTGAGCGGGATAAAAGGCGTAGCTCAGCCACTTTGGAATGCGGATACCGGTATTGGTAGGGATGATCATGAATGGAAGGCTGAGGAGCGCAAGCCCCTGCAGGCGCAGAAAGCTGAATACCATTGACATCGCGCCGTTTATCGCGCCTTGCGCGCTCAGCGCCAGACCAAAGAATTGGCTGACTTGCTGAGAACTGCTGCCCCAATAAAGGCTGAAAGCCGTCATCAGCGCGGCAAGCCCACCACGTGAGGCCTGCGCCAAATACATAAGCTGTATCAGCAGCACACCTCGCCAACCGTAGTCCATCTGCTGAATTGCAGCTATGACAAGGCAGATAAGCGGAGCCCAAATATGGCTGAAATAACGCTTCTCTCGCATGCCAACGATGCTCAAAAGACCCAGCAGCAGGGTGAACATCACATTGAGCTCAAGCAGTTGATGGTCAAGCGCCAGCATGAAACATGGCTGGGTGACCAAAGCGCCGATGAAAAGCCGCAGTGCATACTTGGGCCAGCTGCGCGTATGGGCAAAACCCATCACGATACCAAAGCAGTACAGAGGGAAAGCGATGCGTCCGATGATACGCATCTCCAGTACGCCGGGGAAAAAGATGGCCCCTGTGTGGTCAATTAGCATCGTGACCATTGCTACCAACTTGATCAATCCCGCATCCCTGTTGAGCGGCTGGGCAATGCGCGCTGCACCTTCCTGTGTCATGCATCTCACCTCGCCTGCAGTATAGTGCCAAAGAAGAGCCAGCGCAAGCCACCCAGTCGATCGCCTGTATCGCCGCTTGTGCCAAATTGCTTTACCATGACCCAAAAATGTGGTATTGTGAACGCAATGGAGAATTGATGGGACAGACTTTCGCAAAGCCTCCCGATCATTGTCTGTCAGGGCCGCTTCGCCCGCCGCGGGCGGCACTCCCCTGTGTGAAAGGAGCTTCCACGCATGCACCTACTGCTTACCAATGACGATGGCATCGCCGCCGCCGGCCTGAACAGCCTGGCAAAGGCTGCGCTGGCACTGGGCCATGAGGTCACCATATGCGCCCCGCAAACCCAACAAAGCGCCATGAGCCATCGCCTGACGATCACAAATTCCCTGATGGCCCGTGAGTATCCTTTTGAGGGGGCTAAGGCCTACGCGATTGATGGCAGCCCGGTAGACTGTGTGCGCGTGGGCCAATATCTGGCCGATGGACCAGTCGATTTTTGCCTGTCGGGCATCAACGACGGAGAAAACATTGGCACTGCCCTGTACTATTCGGGCACCGCAGGCGCTGCGAGGGAAGCAAGCATGCTGAATCTGCCCGCGATGGCTATCTCGATTGGTCAGTTGGCGACCGAGGAAATGCGCATGAACCTGGCCAATGAGGCGCTCAAGGTGATGATGAAGATCAAAGACAAACCTATGCCGCGCCTGACTTTCTGCAATATCAACGCCAAAGCAATCGAGCCCAGGGATCTGTGTCCTCTGGTTTTGGCTCAGATCAGCGATAGCTTCTATCTGGACCAGTACGTCAGGCGCGTCAACCCACGCGGCATATCCTACTTCTGGATAGAGGCAGGCGAGCAGATGGAGCCGGCAGCGCCTGACACGGACGTGGCGCTGTACAAGGAAGGCTACATTACCTGCACTTTTGTGGGGGGTTTTGCAGATAAGAACGACCACTTCCAGTTTTTGGCGCGGTAATCGAGGCACTATGGCAGATAAATCCAGCATTGTAAGCCAGCTCAATATCTCAGGCAAACGTCTTTCCAAGAGCCACAGAAAGATCGCGGCCTTCATTGAGGAGAATTATGATAAGGCCGTCTTCATGACTGCCTCCAAATTAGGCGAGGTCGTGGATGTCAGCGAGAGCACGGTTGTCCGCTTTGCCATCGCCTGCGGCCATGAGGGCTACCCCCAACTGCAGCGGTCGCTGAAGGAGATCGTGCGCCATCGTTTGACCCCGGCGCAGCGCTTTGCCTTATCCAGCAGCCTCTCCCAGGATGACCTGCCAGGCGCTATCCTTAGCAATGACATGCGCAACATCAAGGCAACCATCGAACAATTGGACATGACGCAATTCTATCAGGTAGTGGAGGAGATGAGCCATGCCAAGTCACTGTATATCCTTGGCTTGCGTTCAGCCGCGCCCTTGGCTCAGTTTCTTCACTACTACCTGCTGTACATTTTTGATGACGTGCGCTTGATGAACAACACCACCAACGATGTCTTTGAGGTGATGGCGCGGGCCAAGCCGGGTGATGTACTGGTGGCCATCTCTTTCCCCCGCTACTCCAACCGTACGCTGGAGGCCATGACCTTTGCCTCGTCAAGGGGACTGAAGGTCATTGGCATCACGGATGGCAGGCTGAGCCCTTTGCACGAAGTTTCGGATTATTGCCTGGACGCCAGGACAGACATGACTTCCTTTGTGGACTCCCTGGCAGCGCCCTTGTCGCTCATCAACGGGCTGATAGCAGCCCTTGGCGCGCGCAACCGGGATGCGCTCAAAACCAACTTCAGCGAACTTGAGGAGGTATGGGATACCTATCGTGTATATGCAGGAAAAGAGTAAACAATTAGTGATTATCGGAGGCGGCCCAGCCGGCATGACAGCAGCTATTTTCGCCAGCCGCGCAGGGGTCGACGTCACCCTGCTTGAGAAGAACGAAAAACTGGGCAAAAAACTATACATCACGGGCAAGGGCCGCTGCAACGTCAGCAATGCCGCGCAGGGTGAGGAGTTCATGAAGAACATTCCCCACAACCCCCGCTTTCTGTACGCGGCGATGGATCACCTCTCATCCGATGACTTGCGCAAGCTGCTGCTCGGCCTGGGCTGTGAAACGATGGTGGAGCGCGGGCAGCGCATCTTCCCTTTGGCGCAGAAGGCTTCAGATGTGACCCGCGCCTTGACGCGCGGCCTTGATCAGGTGGATGTGCGTCTGGGGACAGAAGTGAAGGATATTGCATCCTCTGATGCCGGTGGCTTTCAGATCACGCTGTCGGACGGCGAGGCACTGCAGACGCAGGCCATTGTTGTGGCTACCGGCGGCCTGAGCTATGCCGTGACTGGCTCGACCGGCAACGGCTATCGTTTTGCCAAGGCCCTTGGCCACGATGTGAATGCGTGTTACCCTGCCCTGGTGCCTGTGAATACCTCTGACAGTTGGGTGCGTGCCCTACAGGGGCTGACGCTCAAGAATGTGACGCTGCTGGCCAAAAAAGGCAAGAAGACTCTCTATGAGGAACAAGGTGAATTGCTGTTCACACACTTTGGCATATCAGGTCCCCTTGTATTGACACTCAGCAGCCTATTGGCCGAGATGGATCTGACGCAAATCGAACTGTCCATTGATATGAAACCGGCCTTGACCCAGGAGCAGCTGGATGAGCGCCTCAAGCGTGTGCTTCTGCAGGGCGGCGCAAAGCAGCTCAAGAGCATTCTGCCCGCCCTGCTGCCAGGCAAGATGGCAGAGCAATTTCCTGACATCTGCCAACTGGATGGTACAAAACAGTGCAGCCAGGTGACCGCGAAGGAACGTGGGCTGATCGTGAGCACACTCAAGCACATCCCCCTTCATGCCACTGGCTTTCGCCCCTTTTCAGAGGCAGTGATCACCCGCGGCGGCGTCAAAGTGAATGAACTCAATCCGTCTTCCATGGCCTCAAGACTGATGCCCGGGTTGTTTTTCGCGGGCGAGATCATTGACGTAGATGGTCTCACCGGTGGGTTCAACCTGCAGATCGCCTTTGCCACAGGTGCTTTGGCAGGCCGCAGCGCTGCGGCATTTATCACGAATTCGTGAGGATATTGCGTGCACTATATTATCATTGACTTGGAATGGAACCAACCTTTGAGCCACATGAGCTCCGCTTTCCGCCGTGTCGGTGACCGATTGATGTTTGAAATGATACAGATTGGCGCGGTCAAGCTGGACGAGCGCCGACGGCTGGTTGGCTCCTTTTCAACGTTGATCACGCCTGAATTTTACATGAAGCTGCATCCGCGCATTCATCGCATCACGGGTATCGCGCAGGAAGACCTGGCTGATGCGCCGCGCTTTGGTGAAGCGCTTGAACGCTTTGTCACCTGGTGCGGGGAGGACTTTGCTCTGTTGACCTGGGGCAGCGATGACGTCTCGGTCTTTCAGCAGAACCTGGATTTCTTCAAGACCAATCGCTCCTTGCCTCCCTTTTATGACCTGCAGCAGCTTTACGGTACCCTGCACGAGGAAGGCAAGCAGCACAAGGGTCTGCAGGCGGCGCTCAGCCACTATGGGATTATGTCCAGCGAAGAACATCCCTTTCACTCAGCTGTCGACGATGCCTACTATACAGCGCTGGTCTTCCAGCAATCCCCACAGGCGGAGGATGTGCTGAAGTTTCCGCAGAAGCCCAGGCTGCTGGGGCGGGCGAAGCTGGAGCGGCGCGAGAAGACCCTGGACATACCGGTCAGAAGCGAGAAAGCCTTCCTGGCAAGCGCTGCGGCGCAGGTTGCCCCCTGCCCCATCTGTGGCAAAATGGGCCGGGTCAAGGAGGGCTATGTACCGGTGCGCAAAGTGCTCACCGCCTTGGCTGATTGCCCGGACCATGGCCTGATGTTTATTGAGCTGCGCTTTGCTCCTGATGCTGAGGGAAAACTGTCTGCACAGCGCACTGTATCGCTTTCGGATGAGCAAAGTCCAGCCTACGTCCAGACAAAACATCTGCAATGGGCACAGAAGCTTGCGTTGCAGCAAGAGGCGGTGAACCAGTGATACAAATCACCCTGCAAGGCAATGTTGTCAGGTTCCCGTCACCGCTGAGCCTGAAGAAAGCCCTTCTAAGCCTGGCGCCTGAAACGGCGTCGGGCATAATGGCCTGCTTCCATAAGGGCAGCGTGCTGGAGCTGAACACCGTTCTTGACAGATCAGGCGAACTGACCCCCATCACCTATCAGGATGAAGAAGGCCGGCGCATCTATGAACGTTCATTGCGCTTCGTTTTTCTGCTGGCAGTTCAACGCTGTTTCCCAAGCGCCAACGCGCGCATGGAGCATTCCATCGGTCAGGGTATCTACATAGAGATGAACCAGCAGCGCCTGGCCGCCTCAGACGTGCTGGCCATTGAGGCTGCCATGCACGACATCGTGGCAGAGGATCTGCCCTTTGTCCGCAAGCGCTGGACCAAACAGCGGGCCATTGCCTACTTCGAGCAAAGCGGCGACCTGGACAAGGCGCAGCTGCTGAGCTATAGGCCTTATGACTACTTTGATGTCTATACCTGCGGGGGCATGGCTGAGTACTTTTACGGCGCGATGCTCCCCAGCACTTCCTATGTGCCGGTTTTTAAACTGCATCCCAGGGCACCGGGGCTGATCTTGCTTTTACCGGACAAATCAAATCCGGCACAGCCTGCCCCCTATTTGAGCGCGCCCAAGCACATGGCTACCTTTGCCCAGTCCAACTACTGGTGCAAGGTGCTGGGATGCTCAACCGCGGCACAACTGAACGGCCTGATCGCTAACGGCGGCCTGCGTGACTTCATTCGCGTCAACGAGGCTTTCCACGACAAGTCCCTCTCGGAAATCGCGCAGGATATCATCAACCGCGGTGCCAGGGCCATTTTTATCGCTGGCCCCTCCTCCAGCGGCAAAACCACATTCGCTCATCGTCTTTCCATCCACCTGCGCGTCAACGGCCTGAGGCCCGTCATCCTGTCAATGGATGACTTCTACATCGACCGCCGGGCGCTGCCGCTGGAGGCAGACGGCAAGCCGGACCTGGAAGCTTTGGACGCACTGGATGTAGCCTATTTCAGGACTTGTCTTCACCAGCTGCTCAACGGGCAGGAAGCGCTGATGCCGCGCTTCAGCTTTGTCACCGGCGAGCGCGAGCCCGACTTGGTCCCTACCAGGATCGATAATGCGCAGCCGCTGATCATTGAAGGCATCCACGGCCTCAACCCCGCGCTGCATGAGGGCATTGATCCTGGCCTACTTTGCCGCATTTATATCAGCCAGCTGACCGCCCTCAACCTGGACAACCATAACCGTATCCGCACCACAGACGGAAGGCTGCTGCGACGTATTGTACGTGACTATAAGTTCCGCGATACCAAGCCTGAAGAGACGCTGGAGATGTGGGACAGTGTCCGCCGGGGGGAAGAAAAGTGGATCTTCCCATATCAGGAACTGGCAGACATCGTCTTCAACTCCGCTCTGCACTATGAATTGCCCATATTGAAGATGATGGCCTATGATACGCTGCGCCAGGTGCCAAAGACGCATCCTGACTACATCAAGTGCAGCCGGATCATCAAGATACTGCACTACTTCCTGCCGGTTGATGAATCAATCCTTGATGAGATCCCGCCGCTGTCGATACTGCGCGAGTTTATTGGCGGCAACACGCTCTACCTGCACCCTGAGCATTGAATCAGGTTATACGTTGCGGGTCCTGACAGTCTGGATGTTCTGATACTCTGACAGATGCGTGACGATGTCGATGTAGCTTATTCTGCTTGGCAGATGAAGCGTGTACAGATTGGTGTACACATTGTTGCTGTCCAGGTGAAGGCCGTCCTTGGGTGCTTCGATGTGGAAATCGACATCCAATACGAGGATGCCGACTGATTCAAAGTAGGCATTGATAAATGGCAGCGTCTCCTGACGATTGATGAACATGACTTCCACGTGCTTAACCGCGTTTATCTTGATCATCCTGCCCAACACCTGCAAAATGAAGATAACAAGCACGCAGAGAACCAGTGCGATCCAGTAGTAGCCAAAGCCTATAAGGATGCCCAGGCAGGCTGAATTCCAAAGGCTGGCAGCCGTAGTTAAGCCGGATATCTTCTTTTGCGCCATGAAGATGGTACCAGCACACAGTAAGCCGACGCCGCTGATGACCTGCGCGGACATTCTTCCCAAGCTTAGACTTACCGCGCTTCCGGCACTGGCACTTAATGGCGAGGCCCAAAGCAGGCTTTCCAGCAAAGCCACAGTTGCGGCGCCTATACAGACCAGCAGATGTGTGCGCATACCGGCAGGGCGGTTCTTGTACTCACGCTCCATACCGATGGCGCCTCCGATGACCAAGGCAAAGATTATGCGCAGCAGCAGCTCGAGGTCGCTGATGGGATGGGCTGAGATGAATGTCGAAATTGCCATGCTTGAGCTCCCTTTTTGTTTTTTGCGATTGTAACACATACACAACCAATAATACAGCCCACAAAGCTGATTGAGGAGAAGATATTTTATGCTGGAAGCTCTCTTTATTGAAAATGCCTTCTGGCAGTCATCCGCTACACAATGGCTCAGGCAAGCCTTGATGCAGGCTGCTGCGGCGCAGGGGATGCAGCTGCTGGTGCGAAGCAACGCTGACTTTCTGCGCGGCGACAGTTTTGAGGGCTTGCCTGCTATTGCGCTCTTCTGGGATAAGGATGTGCGCCTGGCCAGCCTGCTTGAGGCAAAGGGGCTGCGGCTCTTCAATCCCGCAGAGGCGATCCGCATTTGTGATGATAAGACGCTGACATATGTTGCTCTGCAGGATCTGGATATTCCCATGCCCGATACGCTGCTGTGCCCCATGACTTTTCCCGCTGTAGGTTACACCGGGTTTGACTTCATCCAGGATACGGCCGACCAGCTGGGTCTCCCCTTTGTGATCAAGGAGGGCTGTGGCTCCTTTGGGCAGCAGGTCTACCTGGTTAAAACAATCGAGGAAGCGCGGGCCCTCCTGAACGCAGCCGCAGGCAAGCCGCTGTTGTTTCAAAGGTTTATCAAGGAAAGTACCGGACGGGATGTGCGCGCGTATGTAGTGGGTGGAGAAGTGGTTGCATCCATGATGCGCGTGACCAGCTCCGGTGACTTTCGCGCCAATATCGCCTCTGGCGGTCATGCGCACCAGCATATCCTCTCCCAGGAGGAAGAATGTATTGCCCTGACAGTCTGCCGCCATCTGCGGCTCGACTTCGCAGGGGTTGACCTGTTGCTGTCAAAGGATGGCCCGCTGCTGTGTGAAGTCAACTCCAACGCGCACTTCCAGGCTTTGCAGGAACTAAGCGGTCACAACCCGGCAGTGGAGATCATTGGCTTATTGAAAGCGTGGCAGGCATGAGGGGCTGGCTGGTCTATGAAACGCAAAGCATCCAGCGCAACAGTTTCTTCATTGAACGATGGATGCATGCTGCCAATGCTGAGGCAATCGATCTCCGCTTGGTCAAGACCAGTGATTTGGCCTATGGCATCATGGGAGGCGCACCCTTTCTACAGCTGATGGGGCAGGATGAAAGGCCTGACTTCATTGTTATGCGCTGTAACCAACCGCTGCTGAGCCGGCATATGGAGACTATGGGCGTCGCGGTATACAACAACAGCAAGGTGGCCCGGATATGCAACGACAAGCGCATGACCCATAGCCTGTTGGCCGGTCAGGTGCCCATGATGGACACAGCCTTTCTGGCGCCGGACGCTTTTTATGCACCCTTCCCCTTTCCCCTGGTCATCAAGGGTGTTCAGGGCTGCGGCGGTCGGGAGGTCTACCGCGTGGACAACGCAGCGCAGTATCAGGAGGCCCTGAAAGCAATTGCCCCTGATCATGCAGCGGCACAGCCGCTATGTGATGAGCCGGGCAGAGACCTGCGTGTCTATGTGCTGGGCGATCATATCATTTCGTGCATGCTGCGCTATTCCACTGATGACTTTCGCAGCAATATCGGCTTGGGCGCAGCATCCAAACCAGTCGATATACCTGAGAAAGTACGGGAATATGTAGCCATCATCCAGTCTCACTTCCACTTTGGCCTGGTAGGGATCGACTTCATTTTTCACCAAGGCCAGCCAGTCTTCAATGAGATTGAGGACGCCGTGGGCACCCGGATGCTATACATGCACACCGGTCACGACATTGCATGGGAGTATCTGGCGCTGATCCTGGGACAGCTAAGAAGTGAATAGCGTGCAGAACTTGGGGCCATTTCCTGGTCTGACTGCACCGCGCTTGCCCATCGCTTGACGGATGCGCTATAATGGGCTTGCCAATGGAGGGAAAAGGGGATGGAAGTCGATCTGCATGGCAAGACCTGCTACCAGGCGCGTATCATGATGGATGTGGCCTTGCGGCGCGCGACTGCGGCCGATTACCGTTTGCGGGCCATCCACGGTTATGTACGCGGCAATGCCCTTAAGGACATGCTGCTTGAAGAGTATGCCCGGCACCCCAAGGTGCTGCGCATTGAGCCCAGCCTTAACCCTGGCGAAACCATTTTTGTCCTGCGCGAATACTGAGCGCCGTTTGTAAGGAGTTTACCGCTGATGCGTTCATCATCCCGTTCCGGACCCCGCCGCGGCAGGCGATACGAAAAGCGCTTTGTCCTTTTCGCACTGTTTGCATTAGTCCTTACGGTCCTGATCCTCATCTCCCCCAAGGAACCCACCAGGCAAGCCTTGAACGTCAACGCCGAAGGCGTGCAGGTGGCGCTTCACCAAGGGCTGGTCATCTCAGAGGTCATGAGCGCCAATGCCAGTGCCCTGCCCGATGAAAAGGGCAACTTTGGCGATTGGCTGGAACTTTGGAACAGTTCACCCAATGAGATGGATCTCAAGAATGTCACGCTGTCCAACCGCTCGGACAAGGCCAAGTTCATTTTCCCCACATACCTTCTGCCCTCCGATGGCAGGGTGATCGTCTTTTGCGACGACACCAACCAAAACGAACTGGACCGCACTTATCACGCCAAGTTCAAGCTTAGTTCCATTGGGGCGAATATCTTCGTCTTTGATACTTCAGGGCATGTTTTGGATACTGTAACAGTGCCAACGCTCAACACAAATGAGGTCTATGCCAGGCAGGACGACGGCAGTTTTTTGAAAAGCGAGGCTTATTCGCCAGGCTTTGCCAACAGCCTGCAAGGCCATCAGGCCTACCTTGGACAGTATGCCGTCACACCTGGCAGCATTGAGATAAATGAAGTAATGCCCGCCCCCCGCACCGGTCTGCGCGATGAAGATGGTGCGCTGTCTGACTGGCTGGAACTGCGCAACCGCGGGACAGCGGATGCTTCCCTTGATAACCTGGCGCTCAGCGACAACCCGGACCGCCCGGTCAAGTGGGTCTTCCCTGAGGGGGCCATTATCCCGGCGGGGGGCTACTATGTGGTTTTCTGCTCGGGTAAGGATCGCGTGAACGCGGCCGGCTATCCTCACACCAATTTTTCCCTCAGCGCGCAGGGTGAGACTCTTACCCTCAGCACCAAGCAGGGGCAGCTGATCGATCGCGTACAATACCCCAGCATGCCCGCGGATCAGAGCTACGGCCGCGACCCGGCGACGGATAGCTGGCGGGTATTCACGACCGCCACCCCGGGCGCTGCCAACGATGCCGCAGGCATCGCGCAGGCGGAGAAGTTCATGCGCAGCCTGAACAGTTCGGGTGTTATTATTTCTGAGGTCATGAGCTCAAACAGCGCTGTGCCGGCAATTCAGGGCCAGGCCCCCAGCGACTGGGCAGAAATTTACAATACCAGTGATCAGGTGCGCGACCTGTCAGGCTGCGGCCTGTCTGACAGCATCGACTGGCCGCACAAGTGGCGCTTTCCTCAGGGCACTAGCATCTACCCAGGCGAATACAAGATAGTGCTGTTGGACAAAAGCGTAATAAGCGGCTCAAACGCGTCGCAGCTCCATGCCAACTATGCTCTGGCTCGCTCGGGCGGTGAGGTCATGACCTTGTCTGATGCCACCGGTCGGGTGCTGGATCGCGTCATCCTGCCTGAGATCCCCGCCGACATCTCCTACGGGCGCGTTGCTGATCGTGACGGCTTTTTTTATTTTGACGCGCCCAGTCCCGGTACCGCCAACGCGGGCGGATTCCTGGGATTTGCAGCCAGGCCTGTGCTTTCGCACGCGAGCGGGCTATATCAGGACAACATCCAGATCAACATCACGGCGCAGGACGGCTCCCGCATCCGATATACGCTTGACGGCAGCATCCCAACGCTAGAGACAGGTAATGACTATTCTGCCCCCATCGAAGTCAAGGACACCCTCGCTCTGCGCGCCCGCGCCTTCACCCCTGGCCTCCAGCCCTCTGATACGGTGACGGCCACTTATGTGATGAAAACCTATTACACCTTACCCATTGTCTGTCTGACAATGGACCCTGACCAACTGTGGAACCCATTGACGGGCATCTACGCGACGGGCCTGCACGCGGATGGCACCCCGATCGATCTGCGCGAGTACAAGCAGATAACCTTTGACACCCCCTTGCCAACCTACCGCCTGCACGGCAAGGAAGCCAGGCCCGGCTATGCAGAGATGTTCATGAACGGCACAGGCCAGGTCATGTTCTCCCAGGGCGTGGTGGCAGGGTTGATTGGCCAGTACTCGCTGGATATGCCGCAGAAATCCTTCAAGGTGATCTCCAAGGCAGCCTATGGTAAAAAGTATTTTGATGCCAAACTCTTTGAGGACAGGCCATTTGATCAGTACAAATCCTTCGTCCTGCGCGTTTCGGGCAATGACGCCGTCTGGACACGCATGGTCGACGGCGTGCAGTCAAGGCTGGTGGACCAGCTGGATACCAGCGTCATCCACCAGGCCTGGAACCCGGTCATCGTCTACCTCAATGGCCAATACTGGGGACAGTATAATATGCGCGAGCGCGTCAGCCGCTACTTCGTGGCCCAGCATGAGGGCATCCCGCTTGAACAGGCTGACAATATGACAATTCTGGAAGCCAGCTGGACAAGCTACTATGGCTCCAACGCTGAGTACCGCAAGATGATCGATACGATCAAGAAGGGTTCGCCTGCCACCAATCCGCAGGATTTGCAGTACATACTGGATAACGTTGATGTTGAGAACCTGTTTGACTACCTGAGCATTGAGATGTTCTTTGCCAACACCGACTCAGGCAATATCCGTTTTTATCGCGTTCCTGGCGGCAAGTGGCGGTGGATCATGTACGACATGGATTACGGCCTGTTCCTTGCCTCCAACAACGGTGTGCTCAACATGATGAACCCCAAGGGCCATGGCGCGCATGACGACATTGACAATACTATCTGGCTCAAGCTGCTGGAAAACAGCGAGATGCGCGATCTCTTCCTGCGCCGCTTTGGCAAGATCTTCAAGCAGCTGACAAGCGAGGTCATGGTGGCGCAGATAGAAGAATGCTACAATATTCTGGCGCCGGAAATGCCCATCCACTTTGAGCGCTGGGCAGCGCAGAACCTTAAGAGCATCTCATCAGAGCAGCCCACCACGGTTGACGGCTGCCTGCGCTACTGGAACACGCGCGTCGATCGCCTGCGCAACACTGCACGCAAGCGCCCGCGGCACTGCTGGGTGCAGGTGCAGGAGTGGTTCAAATTGTCCGATGCCCAGATGATCGATTACTTTGGCTTGAAGCCGGATTTCCCGCCTGAAGCGGAGCTCAACGACAACGATAAAGCCATCTTATAGCACCGAAGCAAGCCTCGCTACACACCCGTCTGTGCGGCGAGGTTTTTCTGATACACATGGCGTACGCCAAAGCCAACGCCTATCATCAGTACGCCCACAATGAGCATCAGCAGCTGCTTTTCGCCAAAGACCACGCCAAACAAGCCGAAACGCAAGCCTGACAAAGCCGTGACAAAGGAAGTGGCGAGCACGGCAGCTGACAGGGCGCCCAGGTTGTTGGCGGTGGAGTAAAAACCGATGAAGAGGGTCTGATTGTGCTCTGGCAGGTTCAGATAGGCCATGCTGGAAAAAGCCAGATTGATGCCACAGGTGCACAGGAACGACCAAATCACAGCGATTGGATAAAGCATGTGCAGACCTTCCGAGACGAAGGCCAGCAGAAAGTAATGCGGCGCCAGCATCCATATGGCGATAGAAAGGGGTTTAAGCCAGCTGAAACGCATGTAGATCTTGCGCCACAGCGGTGTGAAGAGCAGCAGCATCAGCACGTTGAAAGCGGCTATGCCGGTGATGTAGGAATAACCGATGTGCAGTTCGCGCAGCAGATAGACCGTGTAGTAGGAGCCGGGCATATTGACGGTGAAGCTCCACAGGAAGACGACCAGCACGCTGCGCAAATACACTTTCTCGGCCCAGGGCTTGACGAACAAATCCTTGACATTGATCTTGCGCAGAGGTTTGGCGCGCGGTAGCTCCTTGATGTGAAGGAGCGCGTAAACATCGGCTACCGCGACCAGCAGCGCAAAGCCGCGCAGCAGCTCCAGGCCCCAAAGCTCATGACCCTGCTGCTTGAAGCTATCCACCAGCAGCGCTGCCAGCAGGTTGAAGATGGCAATACCCACGCCGTTGAGCATGGATATTAAGGAAAAGTATGATACCCGTACTTTGTTTGGAATGTGGGCGATGTGCCAAACGGTCACGCCGGGCGCCATGAAGGCGTTGAGCGCATTGATGAAGAAGATCAAAAAGCCAAAGATGGCAAGCCTGGTCTGCACAGGGGCCGGAAACAAAGGGATCAGGCCCACAAAAACGATATTGATAAGATGCGTGATGATCTTCAGGCCAATCAACAGAGGTCTGCGCCTTTCAAAACGTTCCAACACATAGGGCGCAAAAAGCTGCAGGAGGTTGGCAGCAAAGATCAGGATGGTCATCAGCCCCACAAAAGCGTCATCCGCCTGCAGGAGGAGCATCAGACCGGTAAAGAAGTTGCCTCCGATGAGGTTGGCAATTATGTTGGCCGTCAGGTTGTGCATGACGATCATGCGGCGGGGAGAGTTGCTGTCGTCCCCATCGATGATCCAGCCCGATTCGATGCGGCGCCTGACGCCTGGCAGCAATTTCAGGTACCGTCTTGGTGCTTCAGTCATGGTACAAGTCCTGTGCTTTCCATCAGATCCTTCCCTCATGCCTAAGCCAGAGAATGGTATCGTGCACGGTCTCCTGGAAAGGGCGGGGCTCGAAGCCCAACGCTAAACGTGCCTTGCGATTGGAGAAATCCCCATTGGAATTGAGGGTATAGATGGCATATCTGCTGAATACCGCCTTTTTACGGCGCATCTTGTAGGACAGCGACAGAACCGGCAATAGGAAGCCGACCGCCCACACGGGCAGCATAAGTTTGACCTCCCTGCCGCCAACTTCCTCCCGCAAAAGGCGGAATATCTCCCGCACAGTCACAAAGTGGCTGGCTACGATATACCCTTCCCCGACCTCGCCGTTATCCACCGCGCTGACTGCTGCCTTGGCGACATCACGCACATCAGAGTAACTGTAGCCACCCTCGACGCCAGCGATGATCTGCCCCTTGCTGTATTCAATGAACATCTGTGTCAGGTGGCCGCCAACGAAATCCCCGGGCCCGCAGATGCCCGAAGGGTGGATCATGCAAGCGGGCAGACCGCGCGCGGCTGCCGCGAAAACCAGATTGCTGGCCTCCGCCTTGGTCTGCGCATATGCGCCGATCATAGCCAGAGGCAGGAAGACCTTGCTTTCGTAAATCGTTTGTCCTTTGGGCTTGACGGGCAGCGCATGGACGGAACTGATGTATACAAACTTCTTGACTCGCAGGCGCTCGCAGACAGCCAGCATATTCCTGGTGCCCGTCACATTGATGTCGTATACGCGCTGATCGAACTGCAGACTCATGGAGATCATCCCCGCGCAGTGGATGACCACGCGCTCACGCTGTTCGCCAGCTTCCAAAAAGCGTTCAATATCATCCGGGTTCAGCAGATTACCCTCGAAGCGCTCAAGACTTTCAGGCAAATGAGCAACCAGCGGGTCACCAGGCAATACCAGGCCGCGCACGATCTTCCCCTGTGCGATGAGTTCCCTGGCTATCCAGTTGCCCAAGTAGCCAGCGGCGCCAGTAAGGTAATATGTTGTCTCCATGCCGCTACTCCCCAATATACGCGATATCTGTCAGCGCGCGGCCGCCCTTGTAGGGATTGTTGACCAGCTGTCCGTTGAACCAGAGCATCGCCGACTGACCGCCATCCAGATTGTATGCAGATGCGCAGCCCAGCTCGGACATGAAATTTGACAGCGGCACGAGAGCCAAGCCTTTCTGATTGGTCTGTCTGCCCTCCACCAGCACAAAACAAAAGTGTCCCGGCGCAAAATAGCCTATCACGCTGCGTGGATTGGCAACGCCGATGTTGGAGCTGAACTTCTCATAGGGCGAGCCGTCAGCCTTGAGCAGCGCGGGGCCAAAAAGGAAACTTTGCCAGATGTCTTCCTTGACGACCTCCCTCACATCCATCTTGCCGCGCTTGAAAGTCACCATACTGCCATCGGGATAGATGAGGCAGTTGTCACGCAGGGCGTTGGCGGTCTTGCGCAGCACCTCGCCATTGGCCACGACCAGGCCCTTGGAAAAGATGTGTGAATAATCGCCAGTCATGGCGAGAATGGCGTTGTTGCGCACGGCCAGGGTGGTGGGTGATTCCGCGTTGGCGCCCCACTGATCGTGCGAGAGAGCGCGCTTGAAGTATTGGGCGTTGACCACAAAGATATCAGCCACGAACACATCGGTGCCCAGCACGCGCTGCTTGCTGATAGCAATGGAGATATTATCGGACTTGTAGCTGTTTTCCATGATCTGAGCAGACTGCCCGGGCTCAAGGAAGGTCCCCGCTGGCGCCAGGCTTCGCAGATCGGCAAAGGTGATGGCCCCGGCGGGCAGGGCCATCAACAGGAGCACAACCGCCATAACAATGGCTATGTACTTGCGCATCATTTCACTCTCCGGATCGTTGATTTGGGAAAAACGCAGAAGTGGAGGCGGCACGGTGGAGTGTTGTCTTCTCTTTTTCCACAAAGAAGGCTGCCTTTAGGATTCATACTATATCACATTCGCGGCTTTGTCACGCGGATCTTTAGTGAACCTATTTCCCCACGCAAAACTGTGAAAAAACCCGGTCCAGCAGATCCTGCGAGACCTGATCGCCTGTCACCTCGCCCAAGGTGTACAGCGCCTCGTGCAGATCCACAGCGCACAGGTCAAGGGGCGCGTCTTGCCGCATCGCCTCCGCCGCCTGAAGCAGGCTGCCGGCAGCGCGCATGGCCAACTGCATGTGGCGGGCATTTGAGAGCGCGCCTTCGCCGGGCTGACCGGCGACAGCAGCGATGGCTTGCCTGAGTTCGGCCAAGCCCTCGCCCGTTTTTGCGCTGATGCGGATGCCCTGGGGCAGATTCACCTGCGCCTGCAGATCATCCTTGTTGATGATCAACAGGTGCGGATATGGATGTACACGGGCCAATACCTCTTCATCCTCACCGGACAAGCCGCTTGCCGCGTCAAGCACCACCAGCACGAGATCCGCTGCCTCAAGCGCTTGGAAAGCCCGCTGTATGCCTATCTGCTCCACCTGGCCCGTGCTTTGCCGGATACCCGCGGTGTCCGACAGATTGATGCGGATGCCGTCTATCATCAGGCTGCCCCGCACAATGTCGCGTGTCGTACCTGCCTCGTCTGTCACGATGGCACGTTCCTCACTGAGCAGGAGATTGAGCAGTGAGGACTTGCCAACATTGGGCTTGCCCACGATGACGACCTCCAAGCCCCGCTCCAGAATGCGCGCACTGCGCTCATCGCAGGCAGCCAGCAGCCTTTGTGCCAGCGCCTCCACCATTTTCAACAGCCCCGCTGTGGCCTCCCCCTCATCGATCTCCTCGGGAAAGTCAAGCGCTGCCGCGACACCCGCCAGGATATCCAGCAACTCATCCTGAGCCTTACGGATAAATGCGCTGCTGCCACCCTGCAGATCGCGTATGGCGGCCTTGGCTGACCGTTGGCTGGTGGCGTTGATCAACTGCATCACCGCTTCCGCGCGACTGAGGTCGACCCTTCCATTCAGAAAGGCGCGCTTGGTGAACTCGCCTGGCTGCGCGGGGGTCACGCCCAAGGACCACAGCAGGTCAAGCACCCGTTCTACTGTATACTCACCGGCGTGCAGATGGATCTCCGCCACGTCTTCTCGCGTGTAGCTGCGCGGCGCGCGCATCAGCACAGCCATGCCCTCGTCAAGCACTTCCTCCCCTTGCATGATCTTGCCGTAACGCAAGAGGTGGCTCTGATACTCTGGTATCTGATCGGCCGGCGCAAAAAGGCTGCGCAGCGCGGCCTCAGCCCCTGGGCCACTGATGCGGATAATGGCGATGCCGCCCCTGCCGGAAGGCGTCGCTAAGGCCGCGATAGTATCTGCTGCCATGCATGCTTCGCCTCCCTTCTCAATCCAGTATAGCCCAGGCAGGGGCGCTTGACAAGATTGCCCTGACACCTCAAATGCGGTATAATGGCACGGTCTGAGGAGGGCGATCATGGCTTTTACGCACCTGCATTTGCATACGGAGTATTCCCTGCTGGACGGCGCCTGCCGCATCAAATCACTGGTCAAGCGCGTGTCAGCCCTTGGCATGGACAGCTGTGCCATGACCGATCATGGCGTCATGTACGGCGCGGTGGATTTCTACCAGGCCTGCCTGGATCAAGGGGTCCATCCCGTGATCGGCTGCGAGGTCTATGTATGTCCTGATATGACAGATAAGCAGGTCTTCTCACGCGAGTACAGTCACCTGATCTTGCTGTGCGAGAACAACCAGGGTTATCAGAACCTGATCAAGCTGATCAGCCTGGGTTTTACGGAGGGTTTTTACTACAAGCCGCGCATTGACTACAAGCTGCTGGAAGTGTATCACGAAGGACTCATCGCCCTATCTGCCTGTTTGTCGGGCGATCTGCCAAAGCTGCTGCTGGATGGCCGTTATGAGGAGGCCCGGACCTATGCGCTGGAGATGCAGCGCATCATGGGCCAGGGCAACTACTTCATTGAAATCATGGACCATAGCCTGCGCGATGAGAAGACCATACTGCCCCGGCTGGTGAACCTTTCAGCAGAGACGGGCATCCCCATGGTGGCCACCAATGACTGCCATTATCTGGAACGCGAGGACGCCTCCGCCCAGGAGGTGCTGATGTGTATCCAAACGGGCAAGACCCTGGAAGATGAGAACCGCATGCGCATGGAAACACAGGAGTTCTACGTCAAATCCGAGGATCAGATGCGCCGGCTCTTCCCGGACCTGGGGGACGCCATCAGCCGCAGCCATAACATCGCCATGCGCTGCCAGGTGAGCTTTGACTTCAAGACCTCGCACCTGCCCTTCTATCCCACGCAGGTCGGCGTGACTGCTCAGCAGCTCTTTCGCAAGTTGCTTGAGGAGGGCTTTGCCCTGCGCTATCCTGATGATTCCCAGGAGGCCAGGGAGCGGCTGGAGTTTGAGTTTGACACCGTGGTGCGCATGGGCTATGTGGACTATTTCCTGATCGTGTGGGACTTCATCAAGTACGCAAAAGACAACGGCATCATCGTGGGTCCAGGCAGAGGCTCAGGCGTATCCAGCATTGTAGCCTACTGCCTTAACATCACACAGGTTGACCCCCTCAAATACAGGCTGCTCTTTGAGCGTTTCCTGAACCCCGAACGCATTTCCATGCCCGATATCGATGTAGATTTCTGCTATGAACGCCGCCAGGAAGTCATCGACTATGTGGCGCGCAAGTACGGGCATGACCACGTCAGTCAGATTATCACCTTTGGCACGATGGCAGCCCGCGGCGTAATACGCGATGTGGGCAGAGTTCTGGGTTACAGCTATCAGGAGACTGACAGGATCGCCAAAATGGTGCCAAGGGAGCTGGATATCACGCTGGAGCGCGCGCTGAAAGTCAACCCGGATTTTCAGGCGGCCTATGATCAGGAACCGCGTGTGCGCAAGCTGATCGACACGGGGCTGCTTTTGGAGGGCATGCCACGCCATGCCGCCACGCACGCGGCTGGCGTTCTGATCACCAGAAAACCGGTGACGGACTACGTGCCCCTGCAAAAAAACGATGAAGTCATTACCACGCAATATGCCATGGGTGTGGTGGAGAAGCTAGGCCTGCTCAAAATGGACTTTCTGGGTTTGCGCACCTTGACCGTGATCCGCGATACGCTTGAGCTGCTGTCCGCGCAGGGTATCTCCCTCAAAGTTGAAGACATCCCGATGGATGACCCAAAGATCTACCAGATGATCTCGCAAGGGGATACTGACGGCGTGTTTCAACTGGAAGGCGCGGGCATGCGCAGTTTCCTGTCCAACATGAAGCCTGAGAACTTTGAGGACATTATAGCGGCCATCTCACTGTATCGACCGGGCCCCATGGACTCAATCCCCCGCTACATACAGGGCAAACACGACCCGAGCGCCATCAAATACGCTGCGCCCCAGCTGGCCCCTATCCTCGATGTCACCTATGGCTGCATGGTCTATCAGGAGCAAGTGATGCAGATCGTGCGCGATCTGGCAGGTTACAGCTATGGCCGCAGCGATTTGGTGCGCCGAGCGATGTCCAAAAAGAAAAAAGACGTCATGGACAGGGAGCGGCGCGTCTTCATCTACGGCAGCAAAGAGGAGGGCGTGCCCGGCGCCATAGCCAAGGGCGTCAGTCCTCAGGCAGCGGAAGCCATTTTTGACGAGATGGCGACCTTTGCCAGCTACGCCTTCAACAAATCCCACGCCGCGGCCTATGGTGTCAACGCCATACAGACGGCCTGGCTGAAGTACTACTACCCTGCTGAGTTCATGGCCGCCATGATGAACAGCTTTCTGGGTGTTTCAACAGCCATTGCCAACTACATCCACTACTGCCGCAAAAATGGCATCCCCATCCTGGCTCCGCACATCAACCTCTCAGGCGCCAAGTTCAGCGTGGGTGCTGATCCGCAGGGTAAGAAAGGCATCCTCTTTGGCCTGGCTGCCATTCGATCCATCGGTGAAAAGGCTGTGGAAAGCATTGTCAATGAACGCAAAACGCGCGGCCCTTACCGCGACATATACGACTTTTGCCGCCGCGTCAGCACGGAAACCATCAATAAGCGCGCGGTTGAAAGCCTGATCAAGGCAGGCTGCTTTGACGGCCTGGGTGCCAGCCGGGTGCAGTGTATGGCTGTGTATGAAGACATCATGGACGCAGGCTCCAACATCAAGCGGCAAAATATCGCGGGCCAAACTTCATTGTTTGAATTGGGGGCCAACACCGACGCGGACAGTCAAGCGAACAACTACCCGGCTCTGCAGGAATATCCCTACAGGGTGTTGCTAGCGATGGAAAAGGAGATATGCGGCGTTTACATCACAGGCCATCCACTGGATGAATACGCTGAAGCACTGGATGTATTGCCTCACAATACCGCCTGGATAGCCCAGCTCAAGGAGCGTGAGGACGTTGGGTTATCCCAGGACGGCGCGCAGGTGCGCATGGGTGGACTGGTGGTCAATTTGCGTGCCAAGGCGACGCGCAAGGGCAATATGATGGGCTTTTGCATCCTGGAGGATCTGACAGGCCAGATCGAGTGCCTGTTTTTCCCCGCTGTTTATGAGCGTTACTACAAGGAACTGACGGTGGATCAAGTGGTTGTCATCAACGGCAAGCTCTCCGTGCGTGAAGATGAGGAAACAAAACTACTGGTTGACAGCCTCAGCGCGCTTGAGCGCTTCAAAGAGCCTCGGCCACAAAAACCGCAATTGAGCCCTGCCTCTCTTGCAAAGGATGCCCCGGTCAAGCTATACTTAAGGCTGAGGCGGGAGCAGATGCCAAACTGTGAAGGCGTGCTCAGAAAGATGCATGGGGACATACCGGTCTATCTCAACTTCCCGGAGGAAAACACGACCCTCTTGGCTCCGCCTGAGTGGTGGTGCGATGACGCGTTGGATGCACAAGCCAATTTACTGGAGTATTTGAAGATTAAAGATATAAGGGTGGTACGAAAAAAGTGAACCAAATGACCCTGACCGTCCCAGCTCAGCAGGAGTGGGCTTTGGTGCTGCGCACCGCCCTCAACGGCGTGGGCGTATTGGCCAACTTGTCCGTTGATATGATCGCCGACCTGCGGACAGCCTGCGATGAGGCTTTTGACCTGCTGACGCATCAGCCAAGAAGCGCCGAAAATATCACGCTCCTTTGCCAGATGCAGAACAAAATCCTCACGGTGCGCCTGAGCGCCCAGCGCGCCAACGATTTTCAAGCCTGCGTTCCCTCCGACCCTGAAGTGGCGAACCTGATCATCGGCACATTGGTCACGGACGTACATCTGCATGCGGACTCCTGCGGGATATACAGCGTGTCGATGTCGCTTTCTGCGGCAGCGAGTTAGCGCATGAACGCAGACCTGATCCATCAAACAGCCCAAGCCTACGCGCTGGAACCAGGGGAAGAAAAGCTGGAAGCCGCCACCATGGCGGCCCTTCCCCTGTGTTATGCCATTGCCGCGCGCTTTACGGGCCGAGGAGTTGAGATCGACGATCTGCGCCAGGTGGCGGCCATGGCACTGGTTTCAGCGCTGAAGGGCTTTGACCCCAAGCGCGGCCTGCGCTTTACCACCTATGTCACCCCCACCATCACAGGCACACTGCGCAACTATATCCGCGACAGGGCGCAATTGGTGCGTACCCCACGCGGCTTGCGTGAGCAAGGCATTGAGCTTGACCGCATGGCGGAACGGCTCACCCAGCAGCTGCACCGTGAACCCACAGTGACAGAACTTGCTGAAGCCCTGCGCTGGGGGATAGAGAGGGTGCTGGATGTGCAGGCCATGCGTGAAAAATCGCAGGTTGCCTCTTTTGACGCTCCCGATGAAAAGGGGCTGATGCTCTTTGACAAGTTGGGCGGCGAGGAGAACGGTTATGAGGCATTTGAGGCGCGTGAAGACCTGCACCGCGCACTGAAGGTGCTGAGTGACCAGGAGAAGAAGCTTCTGGTATACCGTTTCCGTGACCGTTTGTCGCAGCAGGCGACCGCGCAGAAAATGGGCATGACGCAAATGCAGATTTCGCGTATGGAACGCCGTGTATTGCAGGTCCTCAAGCAGGAAATGACCTCTGTATGAAGCTGCCCCTGACAAGCCAAATGGTCCTGCGGGGCGCGGCCAAGGACGATGAAGAAGCCGGCAAACTCATCATGAGCGGTTCCGTGTACGTCAAAGGTCAGAGGGCCAGGGCCGGGCAACTGGTGGATTCAATGGATTCCATCAGCGTGCGTGGCTTGGGGGATAAATATGTATCCAAAGGCGGTTTGAAGCTAAAAGGCGCTCTGGATGCTTTCGGCCTGTCGCCCGCCGGACGCGTGTGCATTGACGCCGGCGCCTCCACCGGTGGTTTTACCGATTGCCTCCTCAAACACGGCGCTGAACTGGTCTACGCGGTAGACGCAGGCTATGGCCAGCTCAAGGGCAGTCTGCGCCAGGACGCGCGCGTTATCAACCTGGAACGCACCAATATCGCGGATCCTTCCCTGCTGACCCTTGAACCATGCCCAACGCTGGCTACCTGCGACCTGAGCTACTTATCCCTCAAGGTTGGCATCCCCCACTTCATGGCCATCCTGCATGGGCAGGGGGAGCTTGTCTGCCTGGTCAAGCCCCTGTTTGAAACAAGTGATGCGCAGGCGCGCCGCAGCGGTCAGTTGGGCAGCGCCGCTTACGCGCCCATCTTGCGGAACCTGATCAGCTATATAAACAGTCTTGATGGCGCCTGTGTCACCGCCCTCACCCACAGCCCGATCACCGGCAATGCGGGCAGCAGAGAGTTCTTCATCCGGGTGACATTGGAAGATGATTCGCCCGCCACGATCACTGAAAACGACCTGGAGCACAGTGTTGCGCAGGCCATTGAGGTTTCCCCTTACAGGAAAACCGGCCTTGTACCTACAGTTGAGGAAGGGCTATGACAAAATTGCCGATCAACGAAGAACAGGAGACGCTCCGTCACAGGCGTTTGGTCAGCATTGCATCCATCATCGTGATTGTAGTGCTGATCTTCGGGCTTGGCTGGCTCATTGGCCGCCCCCTGCTCAATGCCCTGCGCAACAAGGAGAGCTTCCGCGCCTGGATTCAGGCCCAGGGTTACCTGAAGTACTTCATCATGTGCGGGTTGATGATCCTGCAGATCATCATCGCCGTCATCCCGGGCGGCCCAATCGAGGTGGCTGCGGGCTATGCCTTTGGCCTCTGGGTCGGTACCCTGATCTGTGTGTTGGGCGCGGCGTTGGGATCGGCCTTGGTATTCCTGGCCGCGCGCAGGTATGGCATGAAACTGGTCAGGGTTTTTGTGCCGCAGGAGAAGATGGACTCCTACAAGTTCCTGCAGGACAGTAAGCGTCTGAACATTGCAACCTTCGTGGTGTTTTTGATACCTGGTATGCCAAAGGACATCCTCACCTACCTGGCAGGCATCACACCGATCAAGACGTCTGCCTTCCTGCTGCTGACCAGCGCCGCGCGCTTCCCCTCCATATTTCTGTCCGCGATGGGCGGGCACAGTTTGGGCAATCAGGAATACTTCAGGGCACTCATCATTTTGGGCGTGAGCTTGCTGCTTGCGCTGGCGCTGAGCTTTGCCTATCATCTTCACAACAAGCGAAAGCTGACAGGGGTAGACCCCGCAGACAATAAAAAGGATGAACAGGATGTTTGAACTGGACGGACAAAACAGGATCTTTGGCGTAACAACACTTGAGAACCTGTTCATCAGCGAATATATGCCCTCCGCCGACGGCGACTATGTCAAAGTCTATTTGAGCGCGCTTTACCATATCCAGCTGCATGATGAAAGCTTTGGCCTGTCCGAAATGGCGCAGGAGCTGGGATTATCTGAAGAAAGAGTGGAGGCGGCCCTGCGCTATTGGGAACGGCGCAGCCTGATCAACAGAATTTCCGATCAGCCTCCTGCCTACCGCTTCTACCACTTGGGTCAGCATATGTTGACAGGTCAGGACAGCCAGGGCGGCGACCGGGATTATATCGACTTTTCGGAGGCCGTCTACGCCTTGTTCGGCAGCAAACGCAAGGTGCGTCCCGCTGAGATCGCCACAGCATTTGAGTGGGTCACCGAGCTTGACCTCCCCCGCGAGGTGGTGATGATGCTGCTCAACTATTGCATGGATGTGCGGGGCGCCGGCTTCACATTCAAGGCCGCGGAGAAAATCGCCATTGCCATGAAAGAAGACCAGGTGCATACCAGCGAAGAGGCCGAGAACTACCTGAGTCATTCAAAGCAAGCCCATGAAGGCGCCAAGGCCGTTTTACGACGCTTCAGCATGCGCAGGCTGCCAACGCAGGACGAGCTTGACCTCTACCGCAAGTGGACGAGCACCTGGGGTTTTACCAAAGAAGATGTGCTGTCTGCCTGCACAGAGACCGTCAAAGCCGCTAATCCCTCCTTTGGCTATCTCAACGGCATCCTTGAAGGACTGATGCGACGCGGCAGCGGACAAAGCACCACTTTAGAGAAACAAATGAGCCAGGAAAAAGAGCGTCTGGCCGGTGCGCATGAGGTCCTGCAGGCGCTGGGTACCCGGCTGAGCCCGACTGCCATCCTCAAGGCCTATGAGGGCCTACTCGACATTGCGCCTCAGGATATGATCGTAATGGCCGCGCAGGATGTCGGGCAGCGTCAGGGCAAGTTCGAAGATATAGAAAAGCGCCTGAAGCTGTGGCAAAGCAAAGGCTTAAGCAGCGCCAATGCAGTTCTGGAGGCCGCCCAGGCATTGCGGCGGGATGACACGCTCCTTTTACAGGTCTATGAGGCTGCGGGGCAACCCGGCAGCCCCACAGATCCTGACCGCGAGATGCTGCAGGAGTGGCTCAAAGCTGGCAGTGCAAGGGAACTTATTCTGCACGCAGCCAGACAAGCCCGCAGCGCAAAGGCAAAAACGCCCTACATCAACGCCATCCTGCAAAGCCTAAGGGCCCAGGGCATCAAGACGGTTGAGGATGCTGCCAGGGCCAAACCGCCAGAGGGGATAAAGCCGGCCAAGACTGTCTCCGCCCAGCGCTATGAACAGCGGGAGTATACCGAAGAGGAGTTGAACCGCGGCCTGAAGGACATTTTGGAAAAGGCGCGCAAATATGATGAACAATGAGCTTTTACAGCAGGCGCTCAGCGAGCGCCGCGCAGCACAGGCGCTTAATGAGCGGGAGGAGGAGCGCCGCCTGGCAGAAGTCAGTGCCGCCTGCCCGGAAGTTGCGGGGCTGATCAATCAACGGAGACAGGCTATCATGGACGGCCTGCGGCTGGCCATGCAGGGCATTGTTCCTGTGGGCATCGAAGAGGCAACGCGGGAGCGCAACCAGCGCATCCAGGAGCTGCTCAAGCGCAGCGGCTTTGCTGAAGATTACCTTTCCCCTATTTATTGCTGCCCGCACTGCCAGGATACTGGCTATGCAGGCCAATCCAAAAAGACGCTCTGCCGCTGTGTGGCGTTGCGCTATCAGGAACTGGTGAACGGCCCCTCTTTCCTGAATGAAAACCAGACCTTTGAAAACTATGATGAACTTGTCTTTCCCCTGAGCCCTTTGGAGGGAACGCAGACAACCCAGCGTGCCTACACACGTTATCTGCGCCAGGAATGCGAGACCTGGGCTGACAGTCTGCCGCAGGGCACCCGCCTTGGCCTGCTATTGCACGGCAAGAGCGGCCTGGGAAAGACCTACTTGCTGCGCGCCATCGGCGCGCGGGCCAGGGAGCATGGCATAGAGACATTGGCCTTGACCTCCAACACTTTGCTCAACCTGATACGCAAGCAATACTTCAGCCATGAGGACAACGCTGATGCGGTAAATATGGATGTCCCCCTGCTGATGATAGATGATCTGGGCATTGAGCCGCTGTGGGAAAACATTACCGTGGAGCAGCTGTTTGCCTTGCTTGAGCATCGGCTGACCAGTGGCCTGCATACCGTCATCAGCACAAACCTGAGCTTGACTGAACTGAAAAGCCGCTACACGGAGAGGATCGTATCCCGGCTGATGGACGATCGTCTGTGCCTGCGCCTGGCCTTCCTGGGCCGGGACGTGCGCCGGCGCACGCATGACAAGCAGCCCTGATCAGGTGAAGAGAGCCTGCTTGCGCGCGATCATCTCATCCACGTGTCCAATATAGTGCTGTATCTCCTTCACATTGGCCGCTCTGCGCACCAGCAGGCGGCCTTTGCTGACGTGCTTGGAGATGCCGCCGGCACCAAGAGCCAGGATAGAAACACTGTCCTCCATGGTATCGACGTTGTATAGGCAGGCAAGACCGGGTTTTGCGTAGCCCACATTCTCCAGGTTGCCCGCCATATGTTTCTGACGATACAGATAATAAGGTTCAAGACCCATGGCACGCGCGGTATCAAAACCCATCGTGACCATGTGCTCAACAGCTTCAGCCTGGGGCAGGCTGTCCACCCAGCGGTACATATCGCTGGAACGCTTGATGGCCAGGGTATGAACAGTGAGGCTCTCGGGAGCGAGCGCCTTGATCCAGTTGAGCGTTTGGGCGAACATTTCAGGCGTCTCGCAGGGCAGCCCGGCGATAATGTCCATGTTGATATGACCAAAGCCCATGACGCGTGCCAGATCATAGGTTGTCTGCGTCTGCGCCATTGTGTGGGCACGCCCGATGCGAGCAAGCGTTGCATCGTGCATGGTTTGGGGGTTGATGGAGATGCGTTGGATCCCATAATCCTGCAGCACGCGCAGCTTAGCTTGATCGATACTGTCCGGGCGGCCAGCTTCAACAGTGCGCTCCCGCGCGCCAGACAACAGGGGCCGCGCCGCGGACAGAACTTCAGCCAACATATCAGCTTCCAGCGAGGTGGGCGTACCCCCACCCATATAGAAGGCACGAACACGCAGCCCACGCAAAGACACAAGCGAAATGGCAGCCTCGATCTCACGGACCAGCGCAGCCACATAGGGAGCCAGCAAATTACCCCTGCCCACTTCTGATGAAATGAAGCTGCAATAACGGCAGCGGCTTGGGCAAAAGGGAATGCCGATGTAGACATCCAGTTCATCGTCCTCTGCCTGAGGCAGACCCTGCTGCACCTGGATCACCTGGTTGAGCAAGTCTAGCTTCCCGGGTTGTACATCAAATATATCATGCATTTCGGTCAATGCTTGGGAAAGGCTCAAGCCCCGAGCCATGCCTTCCGCGCACAGCCGCGTGGGCCGTATGCCAGTCAAGCTCCCCCAGGAGGGCTGGATACCGGTCGCCTCCTTCAAAGCCTGATATAGGGCCAGCTTCACCTGCCGCTTGTGCAGGCGCTTTTCCACCAAAGGATCCTCCTGCAGTGCTTCAGCGTTGCTGAAACTGGTGCTGTAAAGCCCAGAAAGCATAATCCGGCAATGCCTTTTGTCAGCGTCCATGTGCTCTCGGTGACTGACCAGAAGATCAGCTTCTTGCCCTGCGTCCACCAAATCGATCGAAGGGAAAAACGCTCCGGCCAACTCCGTCAATTCTTTGACAAAATCCTGCCTGGGCGTATCAAAGGCCAACTTGAGCAGCTGCATTACGGAATGATCATGTTGCTGCCATGGCCGGGATAGGCGTGACAGCCATGCAGGCTGAGCAGCATCCGCAGCGATTGGCGCATCTGCGCCATGCTTCCGCCTGGCAGATCTGTTCTGCCGTAGTCACCGTCAAAGAGCGTGTCGCCGGTAAAGATATCGCCCCCCGAGCGGTAGCAAACACTGCCACGGGTGTGCCCAGGCGTATGCAGCACCTGGAAGATAATGCCCGCCAGTTTGATGATCTGGCCATCGCTGACTTCATCTGTCGGCTTTGGCCTGGGTGCAATTTCAACAGCATAATTGCCGGCGCTGAAGTGCTTTTGCTGCTGCAGCCGCGCATCCTCCGGGTGGATATAGATGGGCAGATGCGCAAAGGCGTCCAGAGCCCCCGTATGATCATGATGCCCGTGGGTCAAGAGAACCGCAACAGGTTTGAGATCCCCCAGGGTGGCCAGGATCTTGTCCGCCTCGTCACCGGGATCAATGAGCACGGCCTCATCTTTCCCTTCCAAAGACAAGATATAACAGTTCTCCTGCAGTTCCCCAACGGGGACGATCTGAATATTCACAGCACTTCCTCTATCCTAAAATACTTTGTGGCTGTCAAGCAGCAGTGTGACCGGTCCGTCATTGATGAGCGAAAGGGCCATGTGGCTGCGGAAGCGGCCCCTTAGCACAGGGACACCTTGGGAAGCCAGCCGCTCACAGCAATGTTCGTAGAGCACATTCGCGCGCTCTGGCTCCTCTGCTTGGGTGAAACCCGGCCTGTTCTGGCCTCTGGCATCTCCAAGCAGCGTAAACTGACTGACCAGTAATGCCTGCGCGCTGACATCCTTGATGGACAGGTTCATCTTGCCCTGCGCATCCTCAAAAATGCGCAGCTTGGCAAGTTTGTCCGCCAGATACTGGGCATCCTGCTCGTCATCGCCCACTTGAACGCCCAGCAGCACAAGCAGCCCAGGCCCAATTTGCACAACTTGCTCCCCGGCCACGCTGACGGCAGCCTGGCTTACCCTTTGCACAACTGCTCTCATCTAATATCCTAACTGACGCTGCGGTAGGCTTCCAGCACATCCGAGCGCTTTTGTATCTTTGACACCGTCTGGCGCAGCTGCTCTTTGGATATGACCTGCAGCACCATGTGGATGGTCACTGTGCCGTTTTTGTTGGTGCGCATTGACACAGCCGTTACCGGCGCACCCATGTCAGATACAAAAACGGTGATCTCGCCCAGGAGACTTGGGTGATCATAGGCCACGATGCGCACAGATGCATTGAAATTGCCTGTGCCCTCCTCCGCCCAGCTGACCGCGATGGCGCGTTCCTTTTCGGAGTTGATGGCGTTGACGCAATCGGCATTATGCACAGTCACGCCCCGGCCCCTGGTGATATATCCGACTATCTCATCGCCCGGAACAGGGTTGCAGCAGTGGGCAAAACGCACCAGCATGCCGCTGCCGCCCTCCACATAGATGCCATGCGTAGGCTTGCCCTGCCGCATCACCTCACTGGGCTGCGGCAGCAGGGGCGGCTTTTTCAGGTTATCCTTCTCTGTTGCCTGCTTCTGCTCCTCAAGCAATCGGCTGATGACATAGGCTGAGGGGATGCCGCCGTAGCCAACCGCGCCATAAATGGCATCGATATCATTGAGCGCATACCTTTTCAGGATGGGCTCCAAAAACTCCGGCTTTTGCAGTTCGCCCAGTTTGAATCCGCGGCGCTTGGCTTCCTTCTCCAGCATATCGCGGCCCTTTTGAACGTTTTCGCCGTAGAGTTCCTTCTTAAAGAACTGGCGTATCTTGGCCTTGGCCTGCTGGGTCTTGACGATGTTGAGCCAATCCATGCTGGGGCCTTTGGAAGAAGAAGAGGTCATGATCTCCACACGGTCGCCGGTCACCAGCTCCGTGTCAATGGGGACCATCTTGCCGTTGACTTTTGCGCCTACGCAGCTGTTGCCCACCTGGGTGTGCACGCGGTAAGCGAAATCCAGCGGCGTCGCCCCGCGCTGCATATTGATGATGTCCCCCTTGGGGGTGAAAATGAAGACTTCCTCGCTGAAAAGGTCGGTGCGCAGGCCGTCAATAAACTCCTTGCTGTCACGGGTCTCCGTCTGCCAGTCAAGGATCTGCCGCAGCCAGTAGAGTTTCTTATCCAACCCGCTGTTTCCGGCGCCCTCTTTGTAGTTCCAGTGCGCCGCGATGCCATACTCCGCCACGCGGTGCATGTCAAAGGTGCGAACCTGTACTTCAAAGGGCGTGGGTATGCTGCGCCCGCCGATCAAGGTAGTGTGCAGGGATTGGTACATATTATTCTTGGGCACTGAAATGAAATCCTTAAAACGGCCAGGCACCTGATTCCACAGGGTGTGTACCGCGCCCAGAACGGAATAGCAATCCTGTATGTCCTCCACCAGCACGCGCACCGCGATAAGGTCGTATATCTGTTCAAAGTGCTTGTTCTGGATCACCATTTTGCGATAGATGCTGTACAGGTGCTTGGGGCGGCCCTCGATTTCGAAGTTCTTGATGCCCATTTCATTGAGCTTATCGGTGAGGGTAGCGATAATGGCCTTGATCTGCTCCTCGCGTTCTACGCGCTTGACCCCCACTTTGTGCGCCACCTCACGGTAGCCCTCAGGGTCGATGTAGCGCAGCGCCAGGTCCTCGATCTCCTGCTTGATGGTGTAAACGCCCAGACGGTGCGCAATGGGCGCGTAGATATCAAGCGTCTCATGCGCAATGGCCACTTGGCGGTCAGCAGGCTGAAAACCCAGCGTACGCATATTGTGCAGGCGGTCGGCCAGTTTGATGAGCACCACGCGGATATCGCGCCCCATGGCAAGGATCATCTTGCGCAGGCTCTCAGCCTGTTGCTCCTCACGATCGGAGAAGTTGAGCCGGCCCAGTTTGGTCACACCGTCAACCAGCAGCGCCACTTCGGCGCCAAATTCCTTCTCGATCACTTCCAGCGTTATACGCTCGTTGTCTTCTATCGTATCGTGCAGAAGCCCTGCGGCGATCGTGGGGGCATCGATCATGATTTCAACCAGGATGCTGGCGACGTTCTGCGGATGGGAAAAGTAGGGCTCGCCGGATTTGCGGAATTGCCCCGCGTGGGCTTCCTGCGCAAAGCGAAAAGCTTTCTCCACGAGTGCATAGTCATCACCCGGATTAAACTTCTTGATCCGGGCGACCATCTCTTCCAGGCTAAAGCACTCAAAGTTGGAGTGGGCCATGTTTCCCCCTACCGTAATAATCTGAACAACGCGCTCTCATCGGGATCGATCTTTTGCATGGGCAACATGTGCACCTCTTCGCCCTCCAGCTGGATCAGCCCCAATTCCTCCAGCACCAGCAAAGCGGCGCGTTCCTTGACCCAGTGCCAGCTCAGATCCTTCACACCCATGCCCTGGCGCAGCAGGCGATAGACTTCCCGCAGCTCCAGCTTTGTCAGCCGCAGGGTTGATAGCGCCTTCTCAAGCTCTTCAGTGCGATGTCGGGCGCAGAGTGTTGCCCCCGGGAACAGGCTGGCAGCATGCGCCGCCTCTTGATCATGAAGCGGTCCATCGCAAAAGATAAGCAGCTCATAGGGCGCGTGAATCTGCGCAAGCGGTGTGCGGTAAAAAATGCAGCTGCTTGCGCGCCTGTCGCTGTGGGGGCCTTGCGCCGTGTCAAAATCTGGATACAATGCGTGCATAGCCCGCGCTGTCTCGATCATTCGACAGACCAACAAGCCCCCCTGCAGCCCCGGAACCTCATCCGTTTGTGTAAAATGAGCCGGCGCCTTTGTCTTGTTCGACGCAATGTCTCGCAAATCCTGCAAAAGGGCTTCCAGCTGGGCGTCATCATTGGGCACGAAGGCCTCTTTGCCCGCCTTGATGGCCGACATCTGACACTGCGCGCTTACGCGCCCCTGGAAGGCATTGAGATTGATCCGGACCACCGCATCCAGGGTTGGCGGCAGGCTGGCCTGCCGCTCCCCCATGCCAAAGGCGATACCATCACGCATCACATTATCCTGGGTGAGGGTACACTTCAGGTGCTTGCCCTCCGCACCTACCGCGCGGGAAGAGGCCAGCGTGAGATCCTCCATCAGGAAAGCAGGGGCTGGGTTGCCGATGCCAAAGGGCGCGAGCTTTTCAAGTTCCTGAACGGTTTCAACCGTCACCTGGGCCAAATGCAGCTGCATGTCATAAGGTACCTGGGGCAAGAGCACACGCCCCTGCAGCTGGTCTCGCACCGCCTGCTCAAAGCGCCGCTTGAAAGCCTCCAGGTGCGCGTAGGGCAGCGTCAAACCCGCCGCCTGTTGATGGCCGCCAAAGCGTGAAAAGAGGTCTTCGCAGGCCTTCAAAGCCTGGTAGAGATCGATGCCACCGGCAGATCGGCCGGAGCCTGTGCACTGCTCGCCCTGCTGCGTCAAGACTACGCTGGGAAAGCCATACTTCTCTGCCAATTTGCCCGCGGCCAGGCCTACCACGCCGCTGTTCCAGCCCTGGCCGCAGACCACAAGACTGCTTAAGTGCAGCAGGTCCTCGCCTTCCAGCAGCGCTTCAGCGGCGCTGAGCACCTCACGCTCCTGCGCCTGGCGCTCCGCATTGACCTGATTGAGTTTTTTCGCCAAGTCGCGCGCTTCATCAGCATGGGTCGACTGCAGCAGATGCAGCGCGTCCTGCGCGGTGGTCAGCCTGCCGCCAGCGTTCAGCCGAGGGGCCAAGCCGAAGCTCAGTCTATCGCTTGACAGTGGTTCCCCCCAGGTCAGCCCGGTTGCCTCCATCAAGGCCCGCAGGCCGATGCGTTTGGTCTTTGCCATCACTGCTAAGCCAAAGGATGCGATCATGCGGTTTTCGCCAACCAAGGGCACCATATCAGCTACTGTGGCCAATGCAGCCAGGTCCAGCTGGCCTTTGGCAAAGTCCATTCCCTTGAGCGCCCAGGAAAGCATCCAGGCAGTTCCTGCTCCGCACAGGGCAGCGAAAGGGTAGTCCGCCAACATAGGGTTGATCACCGCGTCAGCTAACGGCAGAATCTCAGGCGGAGTATGGTGGTCCGTGATGATGACCTTCATGCCAAGATGTTTGGCCAGCGCAACCTCAACATGGGCTGTGATGCCGCAGTCTACCGTCAGCAGCAGCTCTACCTGCGAAGCCAGCTGCCTGATGGCCTCTTCATTCAAGCCATATCCCTCGGTATGCCGATCGGGAATATAGACAATGACCTTGAGCCCCATCGCTTTGAGGGCTTCCTGGGCTATGACACTGGCACACAAGCCGTCCACATCATAATCACCATAGATGATCGCGCGGGCCTTCTGGTCGCCCAGCCTGGTGATGATCTCGACAGCATCCGCCATGCCATGCAACAGGCCGGGGTCATACAGGTCTGAAAGCCTGGGATCAAGGAAACGCGCCGCCTGCTCAGGGGTATCCACGCCGCGGGCGTGCAGAAGTTGGGCCATCCAATCAGGGTAGCCTGCTATCTGATAGGCCTGAGCGCGCCGCGTGAATACCTGCATGCTTCCTCCAAAGAAAAAGGGAAAGCGCCGCTGCGTGATCAGGCGGCGCTTTCCCGGCTGTTGTCAGCGCTTGATCTTGTTGTGCGCCAGACGCGTCGTCATGATGATCCAAAGGCCGGGCAGGATGAAACGGGCTGAGAAGACAGATACCAGCAGTGCGATCAGCAGCGGCGCCAGGAAGGCGGCCAGGAGGCCATTGCCGCTGACAAAGCCCGCGATCAGGATAACCAGGGCGATGATGACGCCATAGAGGCGCAGCTTGGCAGTCTGGCTTATCGCCTGGGCTGCCACCTGCGCATGGTCCATCTCGCGCAGGGGGGTCGCAGCGCGAAGCTCAAGGGCAGCGCGCAGCACGGGCAATGACTGGCAATAGGTGAAGGCAACCGCTATCACGACCATGAAGGGCATGTTTTGCGACTGGGGAACAAGAATGCTGACAAGAGAAACCAGCGCCAGCGTCAGCAACTGATCATGCAATGCGATCAGCCCCAGGGTAACGCCGGCAGCCAAACTGTGGCGTACAGCGGCATAGGCAAAGGAGAAGAGCACCACTGCCAGCATGCAGATGAACAGCTGGGAGAAATCGATCGCATCGTGCATGTTGGCATAGAACTTAAGGCCTATTCCGGCTACTGCGGCGACCAGGCCCAATACCATCAGGGCGACTGAAAGCGCCACACCCTTGTTAGCCATGCTGTTTGCTTTCATTTAAACAGCCTCCTTCTTCTCGCTCGCGTTGGCATAGAGCGTGGTTTTTGAACCAAACAGTGTGATAGCGCTGCCTAACAGCACGCGCAGGCCCAGCGTCATCAGGATGAGATCAACCAGCAATCCCAGCGCCAACACCCGCATAAAGCTGCCAATCGTCTGTGAATCCATGATGATCAGCACCAGGGACAGCAGCAGCAGGGAACCCAGTATGTCAAAGGCCAGCTTGCCACTGGTGGCATAGGCTTCCTTCAGGGATTGTTTGATGCTGCGGCCATGTGACAGATCTTCGCTCATGCTGCGATAAAGAGCAAGCAGCGAGAAGGCAAGCAGGCCAAAGCTAAAGTAGACTGCGACCAGGGTGGACAGCGTGAAACCGCTGCGGATGAGCGCCGCCAGGAAATAAGTGGCCACCAGCTGGATCAAGAGAAGCCAGGCTGCCACCACGCCGCCCAGGCGGAACTTAAAGACGAACAACCCCATCACCAGAAGTGTGGCTACTGCCAGCGCAATGATCAGGGTGCTTTGTACATTCTTGCCCAGCAGCGGTTCGCCAGTAATGCTGCTGTCAAGGGTGAGTTTGACGGGCAGCGGACCTGTCTGCATGAAGGCGGAGTAGGCCATGGCATTCTCGCCGCTGAACCCGGGCAATGAGGCTGCGCCTTCAGTCAGGGGTGTGCTGATGCCGGGCTGCGCGATCACTTTGCCATCGATGGTCAGGCTCATCTTCTGGCCTACCAGTTCGGTGGTTTTATCAGCAAACAGCTTCTTGCCTTCAGGTGTGAGGGTAAAGGAGATGGCGTAGCTGCCGTCCTGCTGATTGAGGTGATAGTTGGCGGACTTGAAGTGCTGGCTATTCAGGAAGGCAGTGCCGTCCGGCATCGCAAAACTGACTTCGCCGCGTTGGGTGAGCAACTCATAGAAGTAGTCATTTGTGTCATCCTTTGGCAAGGTCAATTGGATCTTGTCATCAACCAGTTTTATTACAGCGCTGGGCAAGCCAACAAAACCCAAGCGGCGGCTGAGGGTGCGCAGGGTCTCCTGCTTTTGTTCAGAAGAAATAGTCTGACCATCCTCCAATGCTGCCAGGGTGTAGGTCAGTTCAAGGGTCTCACCCATGTCCGCGCCGGGCACCAGAGCCTGGCGCCAATCGCTGGCCTGCCCAGGCATGGGCAGCCATGCCAACAGTTTGTAGAGTCCATCCTTATCCAGTTTCATACCGGTGAAGCCAAGGACTGTGCCGAATATACTAAGGGCCAGGATAACCACCAGCGTCACCGCGGCGATCGCTTTGGCGCTTGCTTTCTTTTGAGGGGCTTGTACAGGTTTTGCCATGATGCATCCCTTTCTTTCTTCAAGTAATAAGGTGGTAGCATGACAATACCCCTATCCCGCCTCATCTGAGAAGTGAAAGGCCGCAAAGGCCGCATCAGCGTAGCTGCCGCCGCTGAGGGGTATGCCATTGGCATCACTGGATAGGGTCTGCCTGGGTATAGGGCGGGCAACCGGGAGAAACGCCAGCAGCGGCGCCGCCAGGGATCGATACATGCTGCTGTCAACAACGCCTTGTAAGTCTTGGATAGCAGCTGAAGGGGGCAACAGATACTGCGCCTGAGCAGGTGGCGGCGAAAGCTCTTCCGCGCTGACTGCCAGAAGGCCAAAGGCAAACAGGAGTGCTAAACAAAGCAAACCCAGCCACAACAGCCTTTTCTTCATCAGCGCCCCTCCCTTCTATGCCTATGGGACGATTATATCCTAATTCGCGATTCTCGTAAAGCAAGCACTGAGTTAGGTGCAAAAAATAGTGCTTGACACCCTCAGACAGCTGTGCTATTTTGTTTGGGCACCGATTTTGCGGGAATGGCGGAATTGGCAGACGCGCTAGATTCAGGTTCTAGTGAGCATTACGTTCATGCAGGTTCAAGTCCTGTTTCCCGCACCACATAAGGACGAGTGTTTTGATACAATACTCGTTCTTTTCTTATGCTCAAAAAATGTTGCTACATAAGGGATTGCGGACTTTTCTGACCTTTCAGTAAACTGTACCCTAGAGAATGGACAGGAGGGATTTTTGAAACCCTGTATTTCGGACACGTAGATTTTAGAAACCCTTCTCTACGGACAAACGGGATTTCAAAACCCTAGATTCCGGACAACATGAAT
>Ga0209429_10000059_pt1 | contig 72619 bp, 71 predicted proteins | sample BarGraNGADG00212_3_FD_184493 | JGI IMG/M metagenome (GOLD analysis project Ga0209429, IMG submission 184493) | Arctic peat soil microbial communities from Barrow, Alaska - Barrow Graham LP Ref core NGADG0004-212 (SPAdes) (version 2) | ecosystem: Environmental > Terrestrial > Soil > Wetlands >... | reverse complement strand
TTCCAACAACTTCTGAACATCTTACAAGCACAGCTGCTCCGGTAATAGGACTTGATCCAACGTCTCCTGTAATAGCAGATTTATAAACATCGGTAACTCCTGTTTTTGACAGAATCGCAAAATCACCGGCGACACCAAGATTTACACCTGCCAACGACCCACTATTCGGAGGTAGTTCAGCTGATTTTAAACCAGAAGATGTAACGGCAGCTGACTTTAAACCAGAAGATATAACGGCAGCTGACTTTAATGACATATCGGATGATCCATTATCCAAATTTGTATTGCATCCCGAAATTAAAACAACCATTAGCATTGCTATGATTGGTGATACTTTTTTAAGTTTCATTAATTTATTTTAATTTGTGACAACATTATCACATCGTAAAGGTGAGCCCTTTAATTTCGGAAGATGTTGCAAAATACTGGAATAAATTTGCAAAATTCACACCCTATACCTCACATTACGATCTTATTGATTTCAATTGCCACAGGCTTTAGCCAAACAATAAAAACAGATGGTGAGATTACATTCGCTCCAAACTTTTGTGCTATCCATTGGAAGAAGTTTTAGTAGAAAAAATGCGGTCAGTGATGCAACGAATTCAAGCCCGTGATTTTTACGACTTATGGTATTTATTGGAACAACACGGAATGGACGTTGATTTTTTCAGGGGTGAATTTGAGAGCAAGTGTAAAAGCAAAGGAATTAATTCTACTCACTCCGTTTATCAGATTTTTGCGAATGCTTGTTCCAAATCGGCCTTGATGTCCTCAATGTTTTCAATACCCACCGAGATACGTACCAGACCCGGTTCTACCCCTGAAGCCTTTTGATCCGCTGCTGAAAGCTGTTCATGCGTTGTTGCAGACGGATGAATGATGAGCGATTTCGCATCACCGACATTGGCCAAATGGCTCAACAGCTTCACATTATCAATCAACGTATCCGCATTCGTCGCATCGCCCTTCACCTTGAACGTAAGCACGCCACCGAATCCTTTTTTGAAATATTTCTTGGCCAGTTCGTGGTATTTGCTGCTCTTCAAACCAGGATAGTTCACGTATTCCACCTTGGGGTGTTTTTCCAGCCACAAGGCCAGCGCCAGCGCATTTTCCACATGACGCTCCACCCGAAGTGAAAGCGTTTCCAAACCCTGAACCAGTAAGAAAGAATTAAATGGACTGATGGTGTTTCCCCAGTCACGCAACCCTTCCACACGGGCACGAATGTTGAAAGCAATGTTTCCGAACGGTCCGTTCACCCCAAATACATCGGCGAAAACCAATCCGTGATAGCTTTCGGAAGGTTCTGAGAAAGAGGCGAATTTACCATTTCCCCAGTTGAATTTTCCACTGTCCACGATGATACCCCCAATAGACGTTCCATGACCGCCAATCCATTTAGTGGCAGAAGCCACGACCACAGCAGCACCGTGTTCAATAGGACGGAAAAGGTAGCCACCGGTACCAAACGTATTGTCCACAATCAAGGGAATGTCGTATTTGTTGGCTACAGCTGCTATGGCGTCGAAGTCGGGCACGTTCAGTTCCGGATTGCCGATGGTTTCCAGATAAATGGCTTTGGTGTTGTCGTCAATCAACGCTTCAAAAGCTGCAGGCGTATCGTTCGGTGTAAAACGTGCCTCAATACCAAGGCGCTTGAACTGGTTCTTGAACTGATTGTAAGTGCCACCATATAAATGAGCGGTAGAAACGAAATTGTCACCAACCTGCAGAATGTTGTTCAATGCAATGAACTGGGCCGATTGTCCGGACGAAGTAGCCAGGCCGCTTACGCCACCTTCCAGCGCAGCGACACGTTTTTCGAAAACGTCGGTCGTCGGGTTCTGCAAACGGGTGTAAATGTTACCGAACTTGCGTAGGCCGAACAGGTCAGCACCATCTTTGGCGTCTTCAAATACATAGGAGGACGTTTGATAAATAGGGAGTGCACGGGCATGGGTTGTTTTATCCACTTCTTGTCCTGCATGCAATTGGAGCGTTTCGAAACGCAATCCTTGTTCTGTTGTTGCCATAGCTTTTTCTTCTTTTTGATTGTTATTTACGTTTTTCCTTTTTCTCAGTTGTTTGAACCATTCATCGATAGCGCTCATAGTTGTATCATTTTGTTGATGCAAAAATAGGGGAGGGCTGAATTCTGTGTAATACCGTCAATATGGTATTTTGAAGCAAATTTTTCAGTCATAATTTTATTTTTGAATTTTTAATGCTAAGTAATTGTATATATTGTGTGAAATAGTTGCTTTTAAGCTGTCATCACATATCGAAAGCCATGAAGAGAATCCTTTTGTTCAGCATTTATCGGTAGTTGTTATGCAATCCGCACAAAGTCAAATCTGGATCGGTGCCTCGCATACCGTTGGTCTCAAAAACGTTTATCCCGATATTTTCAATCCGGACGCAGGCATCAATGCAACAGGTTTGTTGTTCGAACGCAAGACTTCAAAAAAGTTCGGTGTTGGTTTCGGCTTCAACCACCTACGTTACAATTACAACATGACGGACATTTATTACAGTTTTTCCCGTTGTCCGTTTTTCCTAAAGTATTATGGTCGGTTCTTGAACATCAAACCAACCCTTTACCTCGACATCTATCGCGGAACCAACAATACTGCCTATTATTACCCAGATTTCGGTGATTTGGATATTTTCAATTTTGGTTTCGGCGTTTCCTTCAGCAAAGACGTCCAACTCAACAAAAGGCTTGTGTTGGAACCTGAACTCACTTATTTGTCAACCAATTTGGAGTATTTTTATCCTGAGTTGACTTTTGGGGTCAATCTGAAATATAAACTGAGATAAATTTTGTTTCCGTAATACAGCATTTTTACTGCATAATGGAAACAAAAGTTAGAAAGTGAATTATTTTAAGAATTTTTTTTTCTCAATCTCTTGCAAAACCTTCATTTGCTGAATGGCAATTTGGTTGAGTTTAACCAAACGCTCCCTTTGGGGCATGTTCTCATTGATGAAAACAGCATTCAAATTTTTCTTACGAGAATGTTGGCTGCGCTCGGCATAGCCCGCACGAGTTCGGCTCTGCCCTCGCTTGCGCAACATTTCCATATTTTAGAGGCAAATTAGTTCGTTTATGGATGCAAAGTCACGCATGTTCCCTTTCAAATCGGGATTCGTATCCCGCCATTGTTTTGCTGTAACTCCGAATAGGGCTACATTCAATACATCAGCCTCATTGGCATACACATACGCAATTTGTTGAAGTGTAAGTTCCACTGGAATGAGGTTATGCTTAATGGCATCTGTGTGAATGTGATAATTTATTTTCGAAAGTTCACGTTTAGCCGACCAGCCGAATTGCTTTTGTTCTTCTTCTTTAAGGCGTTGGAATTCTTTAATCAAGTAAAATTTAAATTCGGCACTTAGCCATGAAGCAAACTCAAATGCAATATCACGATGGGCAAATGTTCCACCATAGCGTCCCGTTTTTGAAACAATGCCAATAGCATGAGTGGTTTCAATCCATCGTTTTGGTGTTAATGCAAAGCTGTTGGATCCTGCTTTGTTTTTAATTCCATCGAATTCGATGGAATTAAAAACTGGATTATTGAACAATTCCCAAAGACCAATAAACTCAATGGTGCTTCGATTTCGCATCCAGTTTTGAAGTATATAGTCACTTCTCTCGGCATCCCTGTGCCGGGCAATGTCGGTCAAACTTAGATACTCATCATCCTTTTCTGTATAAATGAGGATTTTAGTTCCTTTCACATCAATCTTTCTACTCTTTGCCATGCTATTTACATTTGATCTAATCAATACCCGCCGAATGCGGTGGGTATGAAAATGTTCGCGTTTTGCATAAATACATTAAACCATAAAAATTAAAGGTTTCCACAAAGTTAATAAAAAATTATATTTAAATAGTTAGTTTTACTACAAATATGTAAGGATTAAAAAAAAAGACCATCCTTTTGGAAAGCCTTCATTTTTGAGTTGAACCTCCTCGTCGCAAGTAGGGAATCTTCGATTTCGTATTCGATAATAGTTTATGCTCTAACCCCGCTGCAGGCGGCAAAGCATTTAGAATGGCTCATTCTATAAAGCATTGCTCCCGGCTTCTCTTCCCCCGATAAGTATTAATGCCTCAGAAAAACAACAAGTTAACGTTTCTTTGTATGACTTGTCAGGTAAAATAATAAAGGTGTTGCTGAAGGAATTCATAGAAGGAAATCGTACCCTTACTTGGGATGGAACGGACCAACAAGGAAACAAGGTGGTTGCAGGCGTTTATTTGTGCAAAATCAATGAGTAAGTCGTTCGATTGGTGTTTAAAGGCTACTAATGCTACCATTTAAGATTAATAATTGAAGGTTGCTATGAAACGATTCGCTATTGTCATACTGTCGCTATTGTCTGTATTTGAGGCATGGGCTCAGATTCATTTTACTCCAGCCTTTATTGGAAATGGCGTAGATCACATGAATATTCGTATTCTTTCTGCCACGCTCGATGGGGTGTCGTTATCTCAAGGTGATGAGATCGCTGTATTTGATGATACCATTTGTTGTGGCGTTGTCGTCCTGACTCAGCCCATCAACCCTGTTGATCCTTCAAGCTTCGGCTTGATAGCAGCTTCTAAAGCTGATATTGGCAAGAGCAACGGCTACACGGCGGGGCATACGATAGTTTTTAAGATATGGGATTCAAGTGCAATGAGGGAGTATTCTTCAATAACCCCGACATTCAAAAGTCCGGTAGACGGTCTACCCATTTCAGCTTTGCCTTATTTGGAAGGCGGTTCAGCGTTCGTAAGCCTTTCAGCCATTGCCCAAGCCATTGACAGGCTCAAGCTTGATGATGGAATGAGGATCTATCCAAATCCTGTTGCGGATGTATTGTATCTGGATAATACAGGTAAAGGATATCAGACGTATGTTCTAATGGACATTCATGGGAAAAGCTTGAAAAGTGGAAGACTTTCGGAAGGTTTGACCATTCTTCCTTTGGATAAAAATGCCCCGGCATTATTGATCTTAAAATTAAGTGGTGATGACAAAAATTGTGTTGTTAAACTGTTGCATTATCTGAAATAGTTGTCAGTTTAACATGTTTGAATTTTGGATCGGGGTGTCCCCAATCGGAAAGGGGTTGCTTCGGTAATTCCTTTTTTCGTTTGAAACAGTTCGAGGTTTTCGCTGAATAATGCATATTGTTCTATCTATATTATATTAATACCCTTTATATATTAAATAACAAGTATATTTGTATCGTTTAGACCCCTGTCTCGCTTAATTTATATCCCCATCTAGATATATTTAGACCCGCATCTAAATAAGCTGAGATCCGGGTCTCGTTAAAATTTATATATGGTCTTACTAAATATACTATAATAAGAACAACTATGGCTTACAATTACCGTGTCCGTAAAAAAGTGGATAAAACAAAACCTGAAAAGCAGGTAAGATATTATGCCGTGCCTGTTTCATCAAAACTTATCAGTGTCAAAAGACTGTCGAGAATAATCTCCGATCGCTGTACCTTGACTGGATCGGATGTTGTCGCCTGTATTGATGCCTTGGCTCATGTAATTGAAGAACAGATTCACGATGGCAACAGTGTCTGCCTGAAAGGTCTCGGCATTTTTTGGCTGGCAGCAAGTAGTCCGGGCTTTGACACGCCTGAGGAATGTACCCCATCCAAAGTATTTGCAAAACGCATCTGTTTTTTGCCAGAAATGGATTTGAAGAAGAATCTGGCAAACGTAGAATTTACAAAGGTTGACTAAAAATGAATCTGACGAATCCGATTTGGACAAAATGATCAGTTTCCTTATCGAGGCTACTGTCAAAATGGATGCAGCCATGAAAGTACCGATGAAGAAGTTGAATTTGCATCTGATTTTTTGATTTTGCTCGTTGGTGCGGCTTCCCAAGTTTGTAATCCCATATTTTCCTTATTGGCATCGGCACGCTGATAAATCAGTTCAGCCGCCGTATGCCCGTGAATGGCCCAATGTAATTTATTTTGAACCTTCTTGAAGAAATCAATGGTGGTTTTGGAACTCGGGTCATAATCTAAAGCGGTGGAATACAAATCGGTGATTTTTTGGTAAAAACGCCGCTCCGATAAACGGATTTCGCGAATGACTTCAAGCTGTTTTTTAAAATAATCTTTGGTAAGAATCGTTCCAAAGTTTTTTAGCCGTTCAACATCCATTGTCCAGCCCTGTATGGTGTATTCTTTTACAATAGCGTTCGACCATTTACGGAATTGAACAGCACGCTGGTTGTCAATTTTAAAGCCTACGGCAATGATTGTTTGAAGGTTATAGTGTTTGGTGTTGTATTGCTTTCCGTCTTTTGCAGTTATTAAGTAATGCTTAATAACTGAATCCTCTTGCAACTCATTGTCCTCAAAGAGTGTTTTAAGATGTTGATTGATGGCCGGAATAGAAACATCATAAAGTTCAGCCATCATTTTTTGAGTCAACCATACATTTTCATTTTCATACCGCATTTCAATGCTATCCGGATTATCGCCGGTGGCAGCAACAAAAGTAAGGTATTCGGCAGCTGAGCTCCGGATAGTGGAAACTTTGCGAAGCGCGTTTTTATTGTATCCTTTTTCTTCTTTCATTCTTTTCATTCTTCCAATTGCATAAAATTCCATCCGTCCACACTGCAACGCAAGTAGTTTGTTTCTATGATGGTCTGTAAATTTTATTCTGTAACTTGGATTGTATTTATTTGTGGCGAATTCGCCATATTTAGAAATTCATTATTGAAACAAAAAACAAAAAGGCCATCCTTTCGGACAGCCTTCAGTTTCGATTTTAAAACTATGCGAGCTTATTTCAGCAACGCAACAACCGGAGCATAATCCGGTTCCTGGGCAATTTCGGGAACTTGTTCAGTATAGATGACTTTACCGGCTTCGTCCAGAACGACAACTGCGCGGGAAAACAAACCGGCCAAAGGACCGTCGATGATGCGCAAGCCGTAGTCTTCACCGAATTTACGAGCGCGGAGTTCACTCAGGGTAACCACGTTGCTCAAGCCTTCGGCACCACAGAAGCGGCTCAAGGCAAAGGGCAGGTCAACAGAAACGCAAAGCACAACCGTGTTGCTCATGTTGCCAACTTCTTTGTTGAATTGGCGAACGGAAGCGGCACAAACACCAGTATCGACACTGGGGAAAATATTCAATACCACACGTTTGCCGGCATAGGTGGCCAAGCTAACGTCTGCCAGGTCGGCACCAGTCAAACAAAAATCAGGGGCTTGTGAGCCAACTGCGGGAAGAGAACCGGAAGTCTGAACGGGACCGCCTTTGAAAGTAATTGTTGCCATAAATTTGAGTTTTTTTATAAGGTTGAATGTTTTGTTTGCGAGGATTTATTTTCGTTTCCATTGCAAAGATAAGTGGAATATCAATATAGCAAATCTATGAAGTCATAGGCAATATTGATACGGTCTATGAGGAAGGAATTCCGTACTCTAACTTACTGCTTTTTGACCCGGTATGTGCAGCTTTTTCGCTATTTTTGTGGTACCAATCAAAACTTTATAAAAATGATCAAACACATTGTATTCTGGAAACTCAAGGACGAAGCCCTTGGAAATAACAAAGCCACCAACGCCTTGATAATCAAGGAAAAACTCGAAGAACTGAACGGCCAGATCGAAGGTCTGCTTAAATTAGAAGTCGGCATCGACTTCGTGGGTGGCCCAATGAGCGGCGACGTAGCCCTCTATTCCGAATTCGCCACCAAGGCGGATCTCGATTTCTATCAGGGACACCCCAAACACAAAGCGGTACAAGCTTTTGTGATGGACGTTCGTTCCGATCGTTTGGTGGTTGATTACGAAATATAAGCGATGAAGAATCGTGTTTTCCTATTGTTGGCGCTCTTAAGTACGCTCCGGTGTGTCTGCCAAACAGCGCCTTGAGTTTGATACCTTATTAAAACATCCTTTCCATAAATCGACAGTGGCTGAATCAAATCTCCTTTGAAACAGCCACTCTTTTTTCTTTTGGCAAACGCCCCACAGAAATTTATTTAAAAATGGTGCGGAGTACAAGGCGCATGTTGCAAGCCACCCGGAGCGTACTTTTCGTACGTGAGGACTGGCGCGCAGCATGCAACGCAGTAATCCACGCCAGTTTTAGATAAATTAATTAATAGGCTTGGTCGTGTACGCTCTTGACTGCACGCCCCGACGGATCATTCATCGTCTTGAACGCTTCATCCCATTCCAACGCAATCGGTGTGGAGCAAGCCACTGATGGCACTGAAGGCACACACATGGCAGCTGAAGAGGACGGGAAGTGCTCGGCAAAGATGCTGCGGTACAGGAATTCTTCCTTGTTCTGCGGCGGATTGATGGGGTAGAAACTGGCGGCTGCAGCCATTTGCTGGTCCGAAATCGTTGAGGCAGCAACAAGCTTCAGGTTGTCTATCCAACTATATCCCACACCGTCGGAGAATTGCTCCTTCTGACGCCAGGCTATTTCAGCAGGCAAGTAATCTTCAAAGGCCTTGCGCAGGATCCATTTTTCAATGCGGCCGTTGCGGCACATCTTGTCCTCTGGGTTCAGCGTCATGGCAACATCCATGAATTCCTTGTCCAGGAAAGGCACGCGGCCTTCCACACCCCAGGCAGCCAGCGATTTGTTGGCGCGCAGGCAGTCGTATAAATGCAATTTGTCCAGTTTGCGGACGGTTTCCTCGTGCAAATCCTTGGCAGTCGGTGCTTTGTGGAAATACAGGTAACCGCCGAAAATCTCATCGGCGCCTTCACCGGAGAGTACCATTTTTACACCCATTGCCTTGATGGCGCGGGCCAGCAGATACATCGGGGTAGAGGCGCGAACGGTTGTCACGTCGTATGTTTCCAAGTGATATATAACATCGCTGATGGCATCCAAACCTTGTTCAACCGTGAAATTGATTTCGTGGTGAACAGTACCGATGTGGTCGGCCACTTTCTTAGCAGCGATCAAGTCGGGAGAATCAACCAAGCCGACAGCGAAAGAGTGCAGTTGCGGCCACCAGGCATTCTGCTGGTCGTCCGATTCCACGCGTTTGGCCGAATGCTTTTTGGCAATGGCTGAAATGATGGATGAGTCCAAGCCGCCTGAAAGCAATACGCCGTATGGCACATCGGACATCAGTTGGCGTTTGACGGCTGCTTCCAGTGCATCGCGAAGATTATCAATAGAGCTAACATTATCTTTAACAGCATCGTATGAAGTCCATTCGCGGTTGTACCATTTTTCCATAATACCCGAGGTGCTGCAAAGGTAATGTCCCGGCAGGAACACTTCCACTTTGGCGCAGTAGGGTTCTAACGCTTTCAGCTCGGAGCCTACGAAAAATTGTCCGTGACGGTCCCAACCCATGTACAATGGAATAATACCGATGTGGTCACGGGCGATGAGGTAAATATCGTTTTTCATATCGTAGAGCGCAAAGGCAAAAATGCCGTTGAGTTCTTCGATGAAGTCAACACCCTTGTCTTGATACAAAGCTAAAATCACTTCGCAGTCGGATTGTGTCTGGAATTCGTATTTGTCTTTGTAGCGTTCACGAATCTCCAAGTGATTGTATATTTCACCATTTACGGCCAGAACACAGGTTCCGTCAGGTGAGTATAGGGGTTGGCTGCCCGAAGTCGGATCTACGATGGATAGGCGTTCGTGCGCCATGATAGCCTTGTCGCCGCAATAGATGCCAGACCAGTCCGGGCCTCTGTGACGCAGTTTTTTAGCCATTTTCAGGATCTGAGGCCGCAGTTCCTGGGCATTCTGCTTGAGCTCAAAAGCTCCAATAAATCCACACATAATGTCAAAAAATTATCGAATAATGGAACAAATATACGCAATTTCTCTAAAAAGAATATTAAAACGAAAGGCTGAATCTGAAAAAATAATCCGTGGAGAGCGAAGAGCAGGCCTTAAACCCCTTTTTTAACGGAAACAGAACAGAAAAATACATGAAAAATCGTACCTTTGCAACAATCATCTGATAAAATTTGTTATGAACGACATCAACTGGTCTGATTTAACATTCGGTTACATCCCAACCGATTACAACGTACGTTGTTACTACAGAAACGGAGCCTGGGGCGAACTCGAAGTTTCCACCTCCGAAAACATAACCATGCATATGGCAGCCACTTGCCTGCATTACGGTCAGGAGTCGTTCGAAGGCCTCAAGGCATTCAGAGGCCCCGACGACAAAATCCGTATCTTCCGGATGGATGAAAATGCCAAACGCATGCAAGATTCGGCAGCTGCCATCATGATGCAGCAATTTCCGGTAGACCGGTTTGCAGAAGCCGTGGTCAAGGCCGTCGAGTTGAATAAACGTTTCGTACCGCCTTTTGAATCAGGAGCTTCACTTTATATCCGTCCGCTTTTGATTGGAACCGGAGCCAAAGTAGGTGTTTCTCCTGCCGATGAATATTTGTTCATCATTTTTGTAACACCAGTCGGCCCCTATTTCAAAGGAGGATTCAAACCTGCCAAAATGGTGATCATGCGCGAATTCGACCGTGCCGCACCGCAGGGAACGGGCAACATCAAGGTTGGTGGAAATTACGCAGCAAGCCTATATTCAGGTGATATCGCGCATAAAAATGGCTACGCTTCCGTGCTTTACCTTGATTCCAAAGAAAAGAAATACATCGACGAATGCGGTGCCGCCAACTTCTTCATGATTAAAAACAATACGTACGTAACTCCGGAATCCAAGTCCGTTTTGCCATCCATCACTAATAAAAGCCTCATTCAGATTGCTAAAGACATGGGCATGACGGTGGAACGCCGCCCTGTCCTTTTGGAGGAACTCGAAAGCTTCGAAGAAGTCGGTGCTTGTGGAACAGCAGCGGTGATCACCCCGATTGGTTGCATAGATGATGCAGACACTGGCAAGAGCTATGTCTTCTCCAAAGACGGTGAACCCGGACCGACCTGCCTGAAACTGTACAACGCCCTGAGAGCGATCCAGTACGGCGAAGCACCAGATCTGTACGGCTGGACCACGGTTTTATAAACCCCGATGAAAAAGGTTGCCTTTCCGGTTCTCCTGCTGATGCTTGCGCATCTGCTCACCGCCCAAACACTGGAGTGGAAAGCCGGAATGTACCATTTCTTCGACAATACCGAATTCTTAGGAAGCAACTACATCAACGACCAGACCATGGCCGGCATCCGTTTTTCGCCCGAAATCGGACTCGGTATGAACGGAAACCATCATTTTCGCGTAGGCTTCGATGCGCTCAAGTCGTATGGCAGCCCCAATTTGGTGGACAGTTGTTCGCCGACCGCCTACTACCTCTACGACAACGGCCACTTCCGGTTCATGATGGGAAGTTTTGCCAGGGAAGGGCAGCTAAACGATTTCTCCAGAGCCTTTTTCCAAGATTCCATCCGCTTTTACCGCCCGAACATGAACGGTTTCCTGCTGGCATACACAGGCGACGACCTCAACGCCAAACTCTTTTTGGACTGGACAGGCAAACAATCCCCAACGGTGCACGAAGCTTTTTTTGTAGGAGGTTCGCTGGTCTATCACAAATCCATTTTCATAGCTGAAACCCAGGCTCTACTCTTCCACCACGCCGGCAGCCTGCAGGAGCGTGGCGTGCGCGACAATATCCTGATGCATCCCGCAATCGGATTGGATCTGGCCGGAAAAACCTGGTTGGACTCCTTGAATCTGAGCGTCGGTGCGCTAGTCGGCCTGGAACGCCACCGCATGCTCTCCGATCAATTCACTTCCAGAACCGGTCTGTTGGTGGAACTGAACGCCGTCTACAAAGGATTCGGCTTGGCATCTTCCACGTATGTCGGGCAAGGCATCATGATCGATTACGCTTCGATGGGCAGCGAACTGTATTGGGGTGATCCCTTGTATCGAGGCACGTTCTACAGCCGCGTCGACCTCAGCTACGATTTCTTGCGGTTGCCGTACCTCACCGGCAAAGTCAATTTCGCGAACCATTTTTCGGAAGGCCATTTTTATGTGGAGCAATCCCTGATTGTCCAGGCCACCCTTGGTTCCAACACCAAACATTTTCATGGGAAAAAATAAATTGAAGAAATTCGACGACATGAGTCATTGGGACCACGTCATCGAACAAGCACAATACGAAGCGGGCGACCATGCCCTCAAAGGCCGCTGGGCCACCGACTTTTTCAAAAACGACCATCCTATAGTGCTGGAACTGGGCTGCGGCAAGGGCGAATACACGGTGGCACTCGCTGGATTGTACCCCTCAACGAACTTCGTGGGCATCGACATCAAAGGGGCCCGCATGTGGACAGGTGCTCGCGAATCCGCCGAGAAAGGCATGACCAACGTCGCCTTCCTGCGCACCCATATCGAATTCATCAACCGCTTTTTTGCTCCTGGCGAAGTGGCCGAAATCTGGCTCACCTTCCCCGACCCCCAGATGAAAAAGGTGACCAAGCGCCTCACGTCCACCCGCTTCATGCCCGACTACCAGCATTTGCTCCAAAAAGGCGGCAAGATTCACCTCAAGACCGACAGCAACTTCATGTTCAACTATACGGTCGAAATGGTACGGACCAATGCTCTGCCCGTCGTCATGCAAACCGATGATCTATATCACTCTGGCTGGGCAGACAAAATACTCTCCATCCAGACGTTCTACGAAAATCAATGGCTGCAACGCGGCTTGACAATCAAGTACATCCAGTTTGAAATGACGGATCGAACCGACTGGATCGAATCAGAGGGTGAAATCGCTCCCGACCCTTATCGCAGTTTCGGCCGAAGCGCCCGAACACTGCCCCAAATTATTTAATTCCTTAAAATAATGGCATTATATCCCCAACTTATACTGGATGCCCTCAGCAAGGTTCGTTACCCCGGCACCGGCAAGGACATCGTTTCCTCCGGCATGGTCGAAGACGACCTGCGCATCGACGGCATGAACGTGAGCTTCAGCATAAAGTTCGAAAAACCCAACGACCCCTTCCTCAAATCAGTAGTCAAAGCGGCTGAAACCGCCATCCACACCTACGCGGACGAGCAGGCAGTCGTAACCATCAACGTCCATGCTGCTCAACTAGCGCGCCCTGAACCCGACAAATTGCTTCCCAACGTGAAGAATATCATCGCCATTTCCTCCGGGAAAGGCGGGGTAGGGAAGTCCACCGTTTCAGCCAACCTAGCCGTAGCGCTTGCTGCACAAGGATATAAAGTTGGTTTGCTAGATGCCGATATTTTCGGCCCGTCCATTCCCAAGATGTTCGGCATCGAAAGCGCCAGACCCATTATGACTCCCATCGGTGGCAGAGATTTGATCGTGCCCGAAGAACGTTACGGCGTCAAAATTCTGTCCATCGGATTCTTCGTAAACCAAAAAGATGCCGTCCTTTGGCGCGGCAGCATGGCTTCCAACGCCCTGAAACAGCTCATCTCGGATGCCAACTGGGGCGAACTGGATTACTTCCTGATTGACCTGCCTCCGGGTACCAGCGATATCCACTTGACCATGGTGCAAACCCTTTCCATCACCGGCGCGGTCGTAGTCAGTACACCCCAGCAGGTCGCATTGGCCGATGCCCGCAAAGGTATCAGCATGTTCCAAGGTGAGAAAATCAACGTTCCCGTTTTGGGCTTGGTCGAAAACATGGCTTGGTTCACACCGGCTGAACTCCCTGAAAACAAGTACTACATTTTTGGTAAGGAAGGTTGCAAGAAACTCGCCGAAGAAATGAACCTGCCATTATTAGGCCAAATTCCCCTGGTGCAAAGTATTTGTGAAGGTGGTGACGACGGCAAGCCCGTGGCTTTGAATGCGGATTCCATTACCGGACAAGCGTTCCGAAGTCTTGCTGAAAAGGTGGTGGAACAGACCAATCTTCGGAACGAAAATATGGCCCCAACGCAACGCGTTATCGTAAAATAAGACTATTCGCTTAAGCGGGGGAACCGAAGTATGAAATCCGTTCCATAGCCCAGCTCACTGATACAGGAAATGCTGCCTTTGTTGCTTTCAACCAGTTCTTTAACTATGATCAGGCCAATTCCGGACCCCGATTCCCCAGATGTTCCCCGGCGTTTGTTGTCAATGGTATTATCAAAAAGTGTTTCGAGTATTTGAGGTCCCATGCCGATACCATCGTCATGCATACGAATTTCCACCATGTTTTCCACCAACTTGTTGCTGAAGGTAATTTCACCCCCAGGTTGGCTGAATTTGATGGCATTCGACAAGAGGTTTCGACAGATGCTGTAGAGTTGTTCTTCATCGCAAACAAATAAAAGGTTGTTATCCACTTCGATCCGAACATGCAGGTCCTTATCTTTTATGGGATATTTGAACGTATCTACTTGCATTACGGCCAAGCCTCTTAAATCGCGAATCACATTCGTTCCTGAATAATCGGTTATCTGCATTCTAGCCCAACTCAGGATGTTTTGAAGAACCCTGTATCCATCGTTCGATGCATCCCGAATCATACCCGCATACAACTGTTGATCTTCGGTCAGCGTCTTGTCATCAAACAAAATCTCGGAACAATTAACGAGGATATTGAAGGAATTCTTCAGGTCATGCGTCGTTGTTGCCAACATGAAGTTTTTCTGATTGTTGATTTGCTGAAGTTTAGAATTGGTCAGCTGCAACTCTTGCGTGCGCTTTTCCACTGTTCCTTCCAGACTTTGGTTGGTCTCTTCCAGTTCGACGGTTAACTTCAATGTTAGCTTGTGTGCCTGAATGAAACGGAGCAAGATGATGGAAGTTTGCGTCATCAGGTAGATGGAAATGCCAATCTGAGAAATATAATTGAGTTTGTTCGGGTCCGTTATCGTTAACATGTCGTACCAAATGCAGGTCGTACCAAGAGAAAAACTTAATAAATGCGCCAAGGCATATTCCCGCCTGTTTAGGAGCGCTCGTATCATCACATACAGGAGATATATAAAGCTGGTGATGGAAAAATAGATGATGAACATCAGATAATCCAAGAGGAAAGGCAAAGGCAAGATCAGAATGGCAACACCCAAAAACCCATAAATAATGTGTACGCTACGGGAAACCAAACGATTCATTTCATTTGGAAAGGACAATCTGATGAGACTGTACACAATGGGAATGCACATCAGGGTAAGCAGCAAGAACCGATAACTCAGGTAATAATTGTCCGGGAGAAAATGGAAAATGGTCATTTTATTTTCCACCAGCATTTTCATCAGAATGATAAGTGCCAACAGGCTGACCATGAGATGTGAACGCTCTTTGGGGTTCGCTATATAGACCATTAATTCGAAAAAGAACAAGATTCCAAAGATGCACAATAGGAAAATACTCAGCACTGTTGACTGAAAGTGTAATCGGCTGACCTCTTTTTCCTGTCCGAAAAAAATCGGCCTTGAAATACCCGAAAAATGCGGATAAAAGAAGTTGCTCACATGAATGATCACCTTTAAGGTATCGTCATTGGTGTGGATGAAGCCAATATGCGGATAATAACTTGGTTTGAAATCTTTTTCGGTCGGACTGGCATTCCCCGTGCTCATGACGAAAAGATCATTGACATACATCGTATAAGCGGAGGTGATGTTTCCTACCAGGAACGCATAATCTCTCAGTGAATTGGCGTAGCTAGTATCTACAACAATTTTTAAATAATAGGTTGCAATTCCAATTGCCGGGGTGTTCGCTCCATGACTTTTCAAGTTCATCCAATTGGATGGAGCAGGCAGATAATAAGTGTCCTCCGGGCGGAGATTCTCCATTTCCGAGGCCGAAAGGTGTTTGCCGTAATAAAAATGCCAAGGCCCTGCCAGTTTCATCACATCATGTTCTTTCAATCCCTTTTCCGGGAAATGAACGGTACCTTTTTCGACAATCTGTGAAAAACCACAATGAATTGACAAGGTGATGAACAGTACAAATACAAAAACTTGACGAAATAACATGTGCTTCGTATCGTTGAGAATGTAAAGGTGCAATTTTTTTATTAATAGTGCCAAAAATAAAATTATTTGTAACTTTCCGCTCGCTTGAAACCAACGAAAGATGACCCGAACAGATCCTGCCCATTACCTTAAAATACTACTGCCGACACTTTTATGCTTGTTCGCGTTTTCCGTTCAGGCACTTGATCCGCCCCAATGGTGGAAAACTGTTCATGATTACAATCCCGACAAGTCTTGGTACCAATACATGACCTATACCTCCGCCTATTTCGGTCCAAATGCTTTGCCTGTGCCCGAAATGTATGATGGCAGAATTCCTTTAAAAAATCAGGCTGAAGTCTCCACCGATGTTTTCTGGGGCTTTGGAGACCAGACACAAAGTTTGTCCACCCGCCTGGTTTATGCGGCGATTCCTGGAAAATTGACACTAAGCGGTTGGGGTGTGCTGGCTGAACACTACCGTACCACCGATGCCGTAAGGGATCTGCGCGCCTCTCAGGTAGAGCATCCTGAAGAAACCCTGTTCATCGGTGACTTTTACCTATCGACTTTAATCGGTTTGCTTCAGGAAAATCGTTGGAAACCCGACCTGAATCTGGAAATCGTTCTAAAAACTTCCTCTTCGAAAACCTCCTCCAGTGCCCGATATTTTGACACTCCCGGTTATTATTTCAACTTGACGGCCGGAAAATCCATCCACTTCAAAGGTGCCCTGCTGAATGAATTGCGATTTGTCGGAAACTACGGTTTTCTCTGCTATCAACTCAATCAGGAACACCAGAACGATGCGCCTCTGTTCGGTGGAAAAATGCTCCTCACAGCTGGGAAATGGACGGTCGAAACCGGCATCCACGGCTATAGCGGCTGGTTGAATCAGGGTGACATGCCCTTGGTGCTTCGCGGAAAACTGAACTTCAAAAGCGGCCCTGCCACCTTCTTCCTGCAATACCAGCACGCACTGAGGGATTATCCGTTCAGACGCCTGCAAACCGGCATTTGTTTCGATCTATAGGAACCATCCACTTCTTCCATAATAAACAGTTCTATGAAATTTCTGACTCCTGAAGAAAAAGCCGTCCTACTTGATAAAGCGACTGAACGTCCGTATATTGGCGAATATGTGAATTTTGACAAAACGGGCACGTATACTTGCAAGCAATGCGGCGCACCTTTGTTCCGTTCCGAAAGCAAATTCAAGTCCGATTGCGGCTGGCCTAGTTTTGACGATGTCCTACCTGGAGCCGTCAAGCGAATTCCGGATGCTGACGGCAGACGGACGGAGATAGTCTGTGCCAATTGTGGCGGGCATCTGGGCCACGTTTTCGAAGGTGAAGGCTTTACGCCAAAGAATGAACGTAATTGCGTCAACTCCATCTCCATCAATTTCACACCTGTCATGGTTGAAACCCTGAAGTTGTATCAAACTGCGATTTTTGCCGGCGGTTGTTTCTGGGGCGTTGAGCACCTGATGCAGCAGAGTCCGGGAGTGATTTCCGTCGTGTCCGGCTATATCGGCGGTCATGTGGATCATCCGACCTACCGTGAAGTTTGCAGCCACACCACCGGCCATGCAGAAGCGGTTCGCGTCACGTTCGACCCGTCCAAAACCGATTATGAAACCCTGGCAAGGTTGTTTTTTGAAATCCACGATCCTACGCAGGCAGACGGGCAGGGGCCCGACATCGGCAATCAATACCGTTCAGGCATATTCTATAATTCCCAAGAACAGAAAGCGGTAGCCGAAAAACTCATAGCTATCCTAAAAGCCAAAGGGCTGGACGTGGTAACCGAAGTGACGCCAGCCACCACCTTCTGGGAAGCCGAGGAGTATCATCAGGATCATTACGACCGCGAAGGCACCCAACCCTATTGTCACCGGTACACCAAACGGTTCTGAACATCGATGGCTTTTGGAATTTCCGATATTCTGACGAAATGACTAACTTCGCGACCGTTAACGCGTAAACCAAAAGCCCCATGATTTTCATCAATGTTTTTTCCAGCCTGCTCGATTGGTACATTCAAAACATGACCTATCTGGCCATCACCATCCTAATGGCCATCGAAAGTACGTTCGTTCCGCTCCCCAGTGAACTGGTCTTGCCGCCTGCTGCTTGGAAAGCATCACAAGGGGACATGAATCTTTTCCTGATCATCATTTTTGCATCTCTCGGTTGCGTGCTGGGCGCAACGTTCAATTATGTCCTGTCCAGAACCTTGGGCCGCACCATCATTTACGGATTGGCCGACAGTAAAGCCGCCAAATTCTTTTTCATCAACCGGGAAAAACTGCAAAAAGCCGAAAACTATTTTGTTGAGAACGGCAACACATCCACCTTTGTCGGAAGGCTTGTTCCTGGTATCCGCCACCTCATTTCCATCCCTGCCGGACTGGCTAAGATGGATTTCAAGAAGTTCCTTTTGTTCACTTTCACAGGCTCTTTTCTGTGGAACACCGTTTTATCCTTGCTGGGCTATTATTTTGGAAAAAACCAGGAAGTGCTCATGGCGCATTTCCATCAATTGAAATGGGTGGCTCTGGGTATCGGTATCCTCTTCGTGCTTTACCTCGTTTTCGTCAAGAATCGGAAAAAACGGAAATAAATACAATTTTTATGATATTTTTCTGGACGCTTTTGGGGGTAATTAGAGAAATATTTCCGTAATTTTGTGCAGTCAATCCGAAGTCAGAAAAAATGCTTGAACTGCAACCTTTTTTGATGATTCGGAGGCTTTTTTTTAATGCAACACATGGAACCCTGTCGCCTTAAACCTTATCGGTCGCCAAAGCTGGTACGAGTCCCGTGCGAAATTATCGCTCAATAATGAAACGAGAAATCAAATTCAGTCTCCTTTACCGCGACATGTGGCAATCGTCCGGTAAGTACGTGCCTCGTGTGGACCAATTGAAGCAAATCGCCCCAGTCATCATCGACATGGACTGTTTTGCCCGCGTAGAAACCAACGGTGGTGCTTTTGAACAGGTTAACCTACTGTTCGGTGAAAACCCCAATAAAGCGGTACGCGAGTGGACGCAACCGTTTAACGATGTAGGCATTCAGACCCACATGCTGGAACGCGCCCTGAATGGTATCCGAATGAATCCGGTGCCTGCCGATGTACGTCGCCTCATGTACAAGGTGAAAAAAGCCCAAGGTACCGATATTTCCCGTTCTTTTTGCGGTCTGAACGATCCGCGAAACCTCGAACTTTCCGTGAAGTATGCCAAAGAAGCCGGAATGATTTCCCAGGCTGCCATGTGTATCACTCACTCCCCCATCCATACGGTGGAATATTACACCAAACTCTGCGATACGCTCGTTGATTTCGGTGCCGACGAAATTTGCCTCAAGGACATGGCCGGCATCGGTCGTCCAGCATTCCTTGGTCGTTTGGTGACTGCCATGAAGCAACGTCATCCGAACGTGCCCATTGAATACCACGGTCACTCCGGTCCCGGTTTCTCCATCGCTTCCATGCTGGAAGTAGCAAAAGCCGGTGCCGAATACATCGACGTGGCTATGGAACCGCTTTCCTGGGGTATGAGCCATCCCGATGTCATCACCGTTCAAGCCATGTTGAAGGATGCCGGTTTCCTGGTTCCTGAAATCAATATGAAAGCCTATATGGAAGCCCGTTCGATGACGCAAGGTTTCATCGATGACTTCCTCGGATTCTTCATTGATCCGAGCAACAAAATAATGTCCTCTTTGTTGGTGGGTTGTGGCCTTCCCGGCGGTATGATGGGCTCCATGATGTCCGACCTGAAAGGTATGCATGGCGCCATCAACATGGCCCTGCGTTCCAAAGGAAAACGCGAAGTCGCTTTCAACGACCTAGTGGTGCAACTTTTCGACGAAGTCGCTTATGTATGGCCCAAACTCGGCTATCCTCCTCTTGTCACTCCGTTCAGCCAGTATGTCAAGAATATCGCGCTGATGAACATATTCTCATTAGCCAAAGGTGAACCCCGCTTTTCACAGGTAGACCCGGACAGTCGCAACATGATTCTTGGTAAAACTGGTATGCTTCCGGGTGAACTGGCTCCTGAAATTGTCCAATGGGTCAAGGACAATGGCTGGGATTTCTATGCCGGAACCCCGCAGGACGCTTATCCCGATGCATTGGACGGGTACCGTGCCGAAATGGAAAAGAACGGTTGGGATTGTGGCCAGGACGACGAAGAATTGTTCGAACTCGCCATGCACGAACGCCAATACCGTGACTACAAGTCCGGCGTGGCCAAGCAACGTTTTGAACAGGAACTCGAACAAGCCCGCCAAAAGGCCGGCACGCCTAAGATTGTGACCCGTGCCGTTGTGGAAGTGCCCAGTTTCGATGTGGAAACGCTTCGGAAGGAATATCCCTCAGCCATAGCCGTTCAGGCTCCCTGCTCCGGTCAGATTCTCTGGCAGATCGATTATGTGGACCGTTCGACGCCCCCCGTGCCCGGAACCACTTACAAGGCTGGTGAACCGATTTGCTGGGTTCAGAACTATTATGGAATTGAAGCTGTGCCCGCGCCTGCTGACGGTAAAATTCTGGAAGTGGAATTCTCGCAAGGTAAGATGGTAGAGAAGAATCAGGTGCTGGCTTTCCTCGAAAAGTAATCCCAAAGATAACTGCATAAAAAAACCGCCTTCGAAAGAAAGCGGTTTTTTTGATGGGACTTATGTGGTTAAGTAAGTACTGACAAGATAGTGTGTGTTTTAGTTCTTCGGAAGAGCTTCCTTGACAACCATCGGGCGACCGCCATATTCGGAACCGTTCAGTTCAGCGATGGCTTTCTTGGCGCCTTCTTCTTCTTCGATTTCGCAAAAAGCAAAACCTTTGGAGCGACCGGTTTCGCGGTCTTTGATGATTTTCACGGAAACAACGGTGCCGTAATCTTCCATTACTTCTTTAAGGTCATTTTCCCGAACACTGTAGTTCAAGTTTCCAATGTAAATGTTCATAATAAATAAATAGATAAAAAATAAATAAATTGTTGATTAACTTGCATAGTACAAGTGGAGCAAAGGAACGGATAAAATTCGGAACTGCAACACTTTGTGTAAATATTTTTTAAATTATGTGAATTTTTTTTTCAATCACATCCTTTTGCTAAGTTTGCAGTCTTATAATTGAAATACAAACGACCATGATAATCAACGAAAAAGAAATAAAAGAAGCGCAGGTGCTGGAGATTGGCAAGCAAATGATGATCGCTGCCCGCACGGCACCCAAAGGAAAAGGTGTGGACAACCTGGAAGCGATACTGGTAAGTGGTGAAGATCTTCTGGTTTTGGCCGACTCGATGGAAGCTGGCGTACAACGTCACGGTCGGTTGTTTTTTATGCGGGATGCCGCAAATATTCGGGTGGCCCAGGCTGTTGTCGTATTAGGCACCCGGTTCTGCACCATGAATCTGAATTGTGGGTATTGCGGATATCCCACTTGTGAAGCCAAAATTCAAGCTGGTGCGCAATTCCCCTGTGCCTTTCCCATCAACGATCTGGGTATTGCCATAGGTTCGGCCTGTGCCACCGCGGCCGATTTGCGCGTGGACACCCGCGTCATGTTTTCAGCAGGTGTGGCAGCGATGGAATTAGGTTGGTTGGGCCCGGACGTGAAGGCGGCATTTGCCATTCCCATCAGCGCGACCTCCAAGAATCCGTTCTTTGACCGTGTTTCCACACGGCCTGCCGAGCAAAAATAAATCAGAAGGATTGCATATCGTACAGACGTTTGAAGGCTCCGTTCTTTTTGAGGAGTTCTTCGTGCGTGCCGCGTTCAACGATGCGGCCTTCGTGCATCACGCAGATGAGGTCTGCGTTGCGAATGGTCGACAGGCGGTGGGCAATGACGATGGTCGTGCGGTTCTTCATCAGGTTCTCAAGGGCTTCTTGAACCAGTTTTTCCGATTCGGTATCCAAAGCTGAGGTGGCTTCATCCAGAATCAAGATAGGCGGGTTCTTCAGAATGGCACGGGCAATGCTGATGCGTTGACGCTGTCCGCCGGAGAGTTTACCGCCACGGTCACCGATGTTGGTATCGTAACCATTTTCGGTGGCACTGATAAAGTCGTGGGCATTGGCAATTTTGGCAGCTTCTTCCACCTGTTGCAAGGTCGCTGTTTCAACTCCAAATGCAATGTTGTTGAAGAAGGTGTCGTTGAAAAGAATGGCTTCCTGGTTTACATTGCCCATCAAGTGGCGGAGTTCGAGCAGGGGGAGGTTTCGGATGTCGTGTCCGTCGATGGTGATGCGGCCAGTTTCCACATCGTAGAAGCGGGGTAACAAGTCTACCATGGTCGATTTGCCTGAGCCTGACTGTCCTACGAGTGCCACGGTTTGGCCCTTGTGTACCACCAGATCGATGTTGTAGAGCACCGGATCTGTCTGATATCGGAAGCCAACATTTTCATAACGAATTTCACCAGTGAAATCTTGAGTATGTTCCGGCGTTTCAGTGTCGACGATGCCGTTTTCGGCCGATAGAATTTTATCGATGCGTTCCATCGAAGCCATACCGCGCTGAATGGTGTACCAGGCCTGGGAAAACGCCTTGGCCGGATTGATGATGCTATAGAAGATGATGAGGTAGTAAATGAAGGTCGAACCGACGATGGTGGTTTGATTCCGGAGAATCAGCGAACCTCCGAACCAGACGACGATGGCAATGATGGTGGTGCCCAGCAGCTCACTCATCGGATGTGCCAATTGTTGGCGACGGGCAATCTTGCGCATGGTGCCGCGCAGTTTTTCATTCTGCTTGCTGAACCGTCCCTTGATTTTGTCTTCTGCATTGAATGCCTTGATGATGCGCAAGCCTGAAAGCGTTTCTTCCACCTGAGATAGCAATTCCCCAAGTTGCGCTTGTCCTTCGCGGGAAGGCTTTTTTAGTTTTTTGCTCACGCGGCCCATCAAAAAGAGGGCAAATGGCAACATCACTAGCACAAACATGGTTAGTTCCCAGCTGATGATGAGCATCGTGGTGAAATAGACTACAATCATGATGAAGTTTTGGAACACCATGTTCAGCGAACTCATCACGGAATTTTCCACTTCGCTCACATCTCCGGACATGCGGGAAAGAATGTCTCCCTTCTTTTCTTCGGAGAAAAAGCTTAGCGGCAGGGCAATGATCTTGTTGAAAATGGCGTTACGCAGGTCACGCAACACTCCTGTACGGATGGTCACCATGTTGCGGGCGCCCATGTACATGAAGCCGGTCTTCAGTGCCGTCATAAATACCATTAAAGCACCCAATGCTAATAGTGTTGCCCCTCCACCGTATACAACCATAATATTGTGTATGAAACAGTAAAAATTGTTTTTAAGTGCTGGAGCCCATTGACCGATATCAGAGTATGAAAGTGATTGCATTGTAAATACAGCTGTTTTCTTGGTTTTGAACAGCATCTCCAGGATTGGACTGATCATTGCAAACGAAAAAAGACTGAATATAGTGGAAAGCAGGTTGTTCAGGACATTCAGAAAAACCTTTCTTTTATATGGGGGCACGAGGCGGAGAAGCAACTGTATGAAATCTTTCATGAAGCGTGGTGTTACAATCCGGCAAAGGTACTAAAAACACTTTGTTCCCAAAATCGGAAAAACCCCCTTTAATTTTTTTTGTATATTTGCGCCTTAAACCAGAATAATCATGATAAACGGAAGAAAAATTGTAGTAGTCATGCCCGCCTACAATGCCGAACATACGCTTCGGAAAACCTATGACGAAATTCCCTTTGATATTGTGGATGAGGTCATTGTCACCGATGATTTCAGTACCGACCGCACCATCGAGGTGGCCAAGGAAATTGGCGTTAAGTACATCATGATGCACGACAGTAACAAAGGTTATGGCGGAAACCAAAAGACATGCTACAACAAGGCACTTGAATTGGGCGCCGACATCGTGGTGATGCTCCATCCGGATTATCAGTATACGCCCAAGCTCATCCATTCAATGTGTTACCTCATTGCCAACGACGTTTATCCGGTGGTATTGGGCTCCAGAATTCTGGGTACCGGTGCCCGTAAAGGCGGCATGCCGCTTATTAAATACGTAGCCAACCGTTTCCTAACCTTCACACAGAACATTCTTTGCAGCCAGAAATTATCCGAATACCATACTGGTTATCGTGCATTTTCTGCAGAAGTGCTCCGCAACATCAATTACAATGTGGATTCCGATGATTTTGTGTTCGACAATGAAATGCTGGGCCAAATCATGTACGAAGGTTATGAAATTGCTGAAATTACCTGCCCGACCAAGTACTTCGATGAAGCCTCTTCCATCAATTTGAAACGTAGCACCATTTACGGACTGGGCGTATTAAAAGTGTCCCTGGACTATCGTCTAAACAAGTGGGGCCTGTGTTCCTCCAAGCTATATAAGAAACCTTTTTAAAACGTATCCTCATGGCAACGAAACCTACCGCGAAGAAAGCTCCTGAAGTACAGATTCCGGTTCAGACGAAACCGGTTGCCTGGAAAAACGACCTGATTTACCTGATTCTATTATGCGTCGTCTTTCTGATTTCGTACACCTACATTTTCGACAAAAAGATGGACCTGAACGGAGACAATTTCGGGTACATGAACTATGCGAAAGCCATACTGGACGGTAAAGGCTATGTGACACCCTATTCCCCAGACTTTCCCGCCACCAACTGGTTTCCACCGGGATATTCGACCATGCTGGCCGTGTTGATGTTCTTCTTTGGAAAGAACATCGTCCTGCTCAATATGGTCAATGGTCTGCTGTATTTGGGAGGCATGTTGTTGCTTTTTGCCATTACGCGCCGCGTCACCAACAACCGCCCGCTGGCTTTTTCCGTAGCCGCTCTGCTGTTCCTGAACAGTGGACTGATGCGTTACGCGACTATACTGATGTCAGAAATTCCCTATCTTTTCCTAAGCATTGTTGCTATTTATTGCTTGGTTAAAATGCCGGATGAAATCAAGATCTGGAAGTCCAAACTCTTCTGGGGTGTGGTGCTGGGCTCCGTCGGTGCTTTTTATTTCCGAAGCGTGGCGCTTGGCCTGGTCGGCGGTGTTGTTCTATACTGGCTCTTTCAGAAAAAATGGAAAAGGGTGGGGGCTTACATTCTGTCATTCAGTATATTGTATCTTCCTTGGATGATCCGCGACCATGTGCACGGGCTTAAAAGCCGTTACCTCGACACCATGACCGTGGCCAATGCCTGGCGTCCGGAAGAAGGGCATATCAATACGCTAAGTGGTTTCCTCGATAAGATGGCCACTAACTTCACCGACACCGTTATCAAGGGGTTCACCGAAGTGCTTTTCCCTTTCGTGAAAGTGGAAGAAACAGCAGCTCATACCATGCTTTTCATCGGTCTACTCGTATTGCTCATCACATTTTTCGGTGCCTGGAAAACAGGAAAATTCCGCATCTTTTTTGGAGGTTACTTGCTTGCTAATATCGGTGTTTTCCTTCTGTGGCACAGTGGGAACGGTTCCCGTTACGTATGGCCGCTGGCACCTTTCATCACCATTTGCTTCTTTTTGGGCCTGTTCGAAATCGCGAAATGGGTATTGGGCAAATTTAAAGTGAAAGCCAATCCCATGCTGGCCTACCTTTTCCTGATCATCGGTTTCCTGATGTTGCCCAAGATGAAGGAACTCAACGATATGGCCAAACAGGATTTCCCTCCTGCTTACAAAAACTACTTCCAGATTGCTGAAGCCGTAAAGGCAAATGGTAATCCAAAGATCACGATTTGCTGCCGCAAGGCGGAAATGTTTCATTACTATTCCGGCACTTTTGTTACTATGTACGACTTCAGTCTGGACGATCGGAAAGTCATCGCTACGATGGTTCGCACCAACGTCGATTTTGTCGTGCTGGAGCAACTTGGCTACAGTTCGACCGGACGTTATCTCTACCCTGCTATCATGAAGCATCAGGACCTTTTCCAATCTGTGATGCATCTGGAAAATCCCGATACATATTTGCTGGCTTTCAATAAGGAGGGTGCTAAGAAGTATTTGGACGGCACACCTGCTCCTGCAAATTTGGTTCAATAAAACGATGGCTGAAGTCGGTTTTTTGGTTCTTGGCTTAGCCGCAGGTATCCTCTCCGGCCTGTTTGGCATTGGGGGAGGCATCGTCATGGTGCCATCGCTCATCGTATTTTTCGGGATGGATATTTTGGATGCGAATGCCACCTCGCTGGCTGCTATGTTGTTGCCTGTCGGTGTTCTGGGCGTTATTGCCTATTACAAGGCAGGCCTGATCAATGTTCGTGATTCCTTATGGATTGCCGGTGGTCTGTTTTTGGGCTCTTTTGCAGGTGGTGAATTTGCCATGACCATCAGCGAGTCCTTTCTGGCCAAACTCTACGCCATCATCTTGATTTACATAGCGTTCAATTATCTGGATGTGATTTCTTGGTTCAAAAAGGATAAAAAGTCGAAGTCAGCCGCTACTGTCGTTGATGTGCAGAAACCATTCTGGATGTTTTTACTGGTGGGTGTTGGAGCAGGTGTTTTTGCAGGACTCTTTGGAAAGGGTGGAGGCATCGTTATTGTTCCATTGCTTATCGGATTCTTTCGGTACGAACCTAAAAAAGCGGCGGCGACTTCGTTGGCTGCACTGCAGCTTCCCGTCGGTTTACCCAGCGTGATCATTTACGCCCAAAACGGGCATCTGAATTTGCTGTTTGCTGCATTCATTGCGGTCGGAATTCTTTTCGGAGCTTTATTGGGGTCTAAACTTGGAGTGAAGCTGCCGTCGGCTGCATTCAAGAAAATTTTTGGGATTTTTCTTGTTTTTGTAGCCGTCTATATGGTTTACAAGTATATATAATAGTCCACTAGTGTCTATTAATTTATGTTAACAAGCTTCGAACTCCAATTGCAACTGCCCGTCATCCTGGGTTTGCTCCGCCTCTACAGGTTGAAACAAATCCTTGATATTGTCCTTTGCCAGGAGGGAGCTACCCAGTATTCTCATGACTTCATAGATGCTTCTGTTGAGATCAAGCGTCCTTTCAATGATTGCAACTGTGCAATATGTGGAGATAGCCACATAAACCTGTATCCGTACAGCATTTTCTGTATTTCCCCAAAAGGACTTGATGCGCAGGTGCCCCTTTATCCATTTGAAGAAGGTCTCCACGGCCCATCTATTTTTATAAAGGAATGCAATGTCCTTGGCCTTCAGATAAAAGTTGTTCGTGTAGTAAGTGAAGGTTCGTTTGAGTTCAGGTTCATAATATACTATTCTCCTGATTTCGGACGGGTAGTTTTCCGTGTTTCCCTTTGTAATGAACCTTACAGTGTTATCTCTGAGGATATTATCCGTACCCTCCAGAAGATCTTTTCCGTCCACCACATCAAACTTTGGCCTTCGTTTTTCCCGTATTACGAAAAACGAGTTGAGCATCTCGATACGGTACAACCTGTCCAAATCCCAGTAGCCACGGTCAAAAATATAGCAGGCAAACGACTCATATTTAATCCAGTCCATGGCATTCACATCATGAACGGCAGCTTCTGTGATATTGAACGATACGGGTATCTGGGTAACGACATCAAGTTGTGTATGCACCTTGATGCCGGACTTGGTGCTTCTGAACCTTGCCCACTCAAAAAGAGACATGCAGAGGTCTATGGTGGTGGAATCAAAGGCATAGAACTTTCCGTTGAGCTCAAACTCCTGGTCGATACGTTTCTTCTGGGCAAGTTTCACCATATGATAGGCGAAATTCTCAAAGACATGATAATCACGAAGTTGGTTCGCCTTGGAAAGCACACTTCGGTTAATTGGGGTCTTTCCAAAACCAAGGTGAAAGGACTTCTTGGCATGTGCCGTAGTAATATCCGTCAGTTCACGAAGGCTGTTACAACCATCCAACTGTCCGAACATGAGAACGAGCATCTGGTTCCAGTATGTCAAATCCCATCCTTGGGTTCTATCGTTACAACTAGTCATGACAAGTCTTTCGAAATATCGTTTGGGAAGAAAATCGGTAATTTGAATGAAAAGGTACTTGCCGCTGTTCATTGTACGCAATTTTTAGGTTCACCAGCAAAGGTAACCAGTTCAAAAGTGCGACAAGGTTTTTGGCAATATGCATACTGATTGTAAGTATGTTAGAATTGCATTTAACAGATTTTAATAGACACTAGTGATAGTGAATAGTAAAAATAAAAATCATTAAAATAAGTCGAGCATATGAAAAAAGGATATATCTCAGAAGTTTATAATGCAGGGCAGACTGTTTTATTTACTTCTATATTTATTGTTTTATTTATAGCCCTTTCTATGGCTATTGGTGTATATTTAAAAAGTCCAATTATAGGAGTTGGAGGTTTTATTTTAACGTGTATATTCCCATTTCTATTTGAAAAAAAGATAAAGAGACGGTGGTTTATAAAAAAGTATTTATTGGAATTTGACGATTTGACGATTTCTGTTTCAAAATATTACTCTATGAGTAGTGATATTGTGTCAAAACAAACAAACATTAAATGGATTGATATAAAATCGTATAAGTTTTATTTTGGGAGTTTAAAAACTACAATCCTTACTATTTATCTAAAAGACGGGGGGCATAAACTTTGGTCTTTTAAGGATGATAAGACTTTTCAAGAGGCAATAGAAGAAGAAAGTGTTTTTACAACTTTCAGAACTTATGTTAAACAGTATAACTCTGATAAAGATAATGACGATAAGATCGTTTTAAATAAAGGGATACTAAACACCACGGCAGGAACTGTAATTATATATTCAGAAATAGCAATATTGATATTTGGTTTTGTTTTCCATTTAATTATGGCTCCTCAAACCTCGTTTCTCACTTTATTTATTGGCGCTGGCTTAGTTTCTCAGCTTTTTATTAAACGGAAACAAGATAAGAAGTGGTATGATGAGATTAGTAAACTATAACACTAGTGTCCATTAATTTATGTTAACAAGCTTCGAACTCCAATTGCAGTTGCCTGTCATCCTGGGTTTGATCCGCCTCTACAGGCTGGAACAGCTCCCTGATATTGTCTTTTGCCAGGAGGGAACTGCCAAGAATTCTCATGATCTCATAGATGCTTCTGTTGAGTTCAAGCGTTCTTTCAATTATTGCAACAGTGCAGTACGTGGCGATAGCCACATAAACCTGTATTCGTACAGCATTCTCTGTATTTCCCCAGAAGGACTTAATGCGCAGGCGCCCCTTCATCCATTTAAAGAAGGTCTCTACAACCCATCTATTTTTATAAAGGAATGCAATGTCCTTGGCCTTCAGATACAAGTTGTTCGTGTAGTAAGTGAAGGTTCGTTTGAGTTCAGGTTCATAATATACTATTCTCCTGATTTCGGACGGGTAGTTTTCCGTGTTTCCCTTTGTAGTGAACCTTACAGTGTTATCTCTGAGGATATTATCCGTACCCTCCAGAAGATCTTTTCCGTCCACCACATCAAACTTTGGCCTTCGTTTTTCCCGTATAACGAAAAACGAGTTGAGCATCTCGATACGGTACAACCTGTCCAAATCCCAATAGCCACGGTCAAAAATATAGCAGGCAAACGGCTCATATTTAATCCAGTCCATGGCATTCACATCATGAACGGCAGCTTCTGTGATATTGAACGATACGGGTATCTGGGTAACGACATCAAGTTGTGTGTGAACCTTGATACCGGACTTGGTGCTTCTGAACCTTGCCCACTCAAAAAGAGACATGCAGAGGTCTATGGTGGTGGAATCAAAGGCATAGAACTTTCCGTTGAGCTCAAACTCCTGGTCGATACGTTTCTTCTGGGCAAGTTTCACCATATGATAGGCGAAATTCTCAAAGACATGATAATCACGAAGTTGGTTCGCCTTGGAAAGCACACTTCGGTTAATTGGGGTCTTTCCAAAACCAAGGTGAAAGGACTTCTTGGCATGTGCCGTAGTAATATCCGTCAGTTCACGAAGGCTGTTACAACCATCCAACTGTCCGAACATGAGAACGAGCATCTGGTTCCAGTATGTCAAATCCCATCCTTGGGTTCTATCGTTACAACTAGTCATGACAAGTCTTTCGAAATATCGTTTGGGAAGAAAATCGGTAATTTGACTGAAAAGGTACTTGCCGCTGTTCATTGTACGCACTTTTTAGGTTCACCAGCAAAGGTAACCAGTTCAAAAGTGCGACAAGGTTTTTGGCAATATGCATACTGATTGTAAGTATGTTAGAATTTAATTTAACAGTTATTAATAGACACTAGTGATAATAGTCTAATAAAAAGCGCAAAATGGTATGTGTAAAAAATAATTATTACGGCATTGTATTAAAACCTTCATATTTCACAATCCAATTCCCATTTTTAGGAAATCCTGGAGCATAACCTGCCGATCCCTCCCATCCGGCAGCCATCATTGCCACAGCTGTCAATAAAGCCCCGTTTGACGGGAAGTATGGAAAAGGTCCGCCAGTTGCTAATCCATGTTGATCAAATTGAAAGTTTGGTGAGCAATGTAAAAGCATATCAATGGCTAATTCGGGATTATTGGTTCGTGCTGCTGCCATTGCAAGTAGGGGAAAGTCCCACCCCCAAATACGATTGAAATTCCAGGTTGACATTACTTTATCCAATGTCTTTTTGAAACAAGCAGTATCTACTCCATCGCCCGGTAACATTCCGTAAATACCAATAAGGGCAGGGTGTTCGAAATTAAATTTTGTCCACATACAATCTATTTTTTCATGGGTAATGTACACACCATCGACTTGCGGCAAAGGCGATAGTTTTTTAAGCACATCGTCCCATTTTTTATCCCTGCGTAATCCCAAACGTTCTTTCCATACCTGTGCAGTGCGCAGACCGAAACGCCAGTAACCAAGTTCAAAGCATGGGTTATAAGTGGTTTCCGAATTGGTATTTTCAGACACAATGTACATAGGCGGACCTAAAATGTAACGGTCGTTTGTTTTTTCATAATATGCATAATCTGCCATAAACTCTGCAGTTTTGAAAACCACGTCTCGCCATTTTTCGAGTGTTTCTCTGGTAGGGTGCAAACGAAAATCTAATTCGGCAAAATAAATAGGATGTGGTTGTTCCCAGATGAGCAGTGCATGAATTGGATGAGGCCACTCACGATCAAGATTAGATGTACACTTAGGCCAGCGTGCCCCTTTGTAGCCTTGTTTCGTTGCACGTTGGATTGAGGTTGGCAGAAAATCATTATAGACATGCAGGCTTTTGTCAAATAACGGCCATCTGTTCCATAACGCGTAGTGCACACCATGCCACCAGATCATCTCGAAATGAAAACGACCGTACCATCCGTTGTTAACCAATCCTGATTCTTGTGGGGGATATGAACCGGCCTCGTTTACTTTCATTAAATATTGTGAAAGTACAATTCTGCGTTCAAGTTCTCTCCACCTTGTATCCTTACTTTGTGACAAATCAATGGCCGCCCCTGATTTCCAAAATTCAGGCCAAGCTTTTTTATTTTCTGCGAATATTTTAGCTGCTGTTAGAACCGGTAGTGATTTTTTTTCAGGAGAGAATGTACATGTAAATGAAATTTCATTGGTTTGCAAAGGATCTAGATAAAACCGATGCTTTGAGTAGATGGTATCCTCAGATAATAGATGAGCCTTTGAAGTCCATTTCAAGGACACAAAATATTTTGTATCATCCATCTTCCTGGCTATGATAGCCGAATTATAGTTTTGATCCTCAATTATAGATGAATGAAAATCAGTTTGATTATAGTCTCCAACATAATCAACAAATGGTTTTGAATCAGAGTACGGAAAATCAATAAAAATTTTAATTTGACCCTTTTTAATCAAATCCGATTTTACCGAAACACCAATAGCATCAACTGACGGATGACATGCAGTTTTTACGGTTACAGGTTTACCTTCTAAAACAAAATAACTATATATAATCCCATTCCACATATCAACTTCCTGATACATTTTTTTGAGGTCGTTCATTGCGGCTTTAGTTCCATCAGACTTTAAAAGAATAAACCCGATACGCCCCAAATTAAAACAATGCAAATTTCCGGCTAACCACGAAGATAATTCGGGCTGCTCTTTATTCGGTATGTCATATCTGATCATGCGACCGTGCGTATCCAAAGTCACACCTTTGAAATCTTCAATCCTCAGCCCTTTAGGAAGGGGAAAGCTATGCCAGCCCCAATGTGACATGGTATTAAAAGGTACAAACGTCTGCAATCCGGTTATATCAACTCCAAAAGCAAATTCACCATTACCTACCTGAGCAGGACTTTTTAAATCTAAATTTTCAGATATAACTTTATGCCTTTCAACAACGCTTTGTCTATCAATAGGTTTGTTTTCTTTAAATGAACAAAAGACAAACTCTATTAACAATAAAATAGATAGAATATTAATAATATATTTCATAACAATACATTAACATACTATGTGCAAAAGTATTCAGAAAATAAAAATATAAATTAAATCTGGAATAGGTCACGAAATAGTCACAAAAATGTGGCTGTTTATGACTAAATCGTGTCATGGATTACAACTTAAATACAAGGTAGGATAATGAAAAAACCCTACAAAACGTTGATTTTGTAGGGTTTTTCTTTTGGGTGAAACCTTTTGGCTTTACCTTTTGTGGGCGTTGAGGGATTCGAACCCCCGACCCTCTGCTTGTAAGGCAGATGCTCTGAACCAGCTGAGCTAAACGCCCTTGTGGGATGGATTTGAAAAAAAACTCGTTGAAAAAACAAATTGGAGTGGGCGTTGAGGGATTCGAACCCCCGACCCTCTGCTTGTAAGGCAGATGCTCTGAACCAGCTGAGCTAAACGCCCCTACATCGTTTTTTCTAAAGCGCGACAAAGATACTGCTAATTTTTACTCCCGCAAATATTTTCAAAATCATTTTCCTGAGGACTGGAAAAAAATCCCTATAAATAACGCATTATGTCATTGGAAAATAGTAATTTTGTACTCTCTGTCGAATGAAGTAGAAAAAATAGTGGCATCCCTTTGTGGATGCGGATTGTAATAGGTTTTAACAAAGGTAGTGGCAGTGAATGCCAAACAAAAAACACGAAAATGAATTTGAATGATTTGACTGCGATTTCACCAGTCGATGGACGCTATCGTTCCAAAACCGATTCCTTAGCCGCGTATTTTTCAGAATTTGCACTGATCCGTTATAGGGTACAGGTGGAAGTCGAGTATTTCATCGCCCTCTGCGAATTGCCCTTGCCACAGCTTAAAAACGTGAACACAAGCGTATTTGCGCAGCTTCGCGAAGTATATAAAAACTTCACCATCGACAATGCCCAAAGCATCAAGGATATTGAGAAAGTGACCAACCACGACGTTAAGGCCGTGGAATACTTTCTGAAAGAAGTCTTCGACCGTCTCGGTCTTGACCAGTACAAAGAGTTTATCCATTTCGGACTGACTTCACAAGACATCAACAATACATCGGTTCCGCTTTCCATCAAGGAAGCACTTGATGAAGTCTATTATCCAGGACTTCAAGAAGTTATCGATGCCTTAAAAGCTCGCGCCGAGGAATGGAAGAGCGTTTCCATGCTGGCCAAAACCCATGGACAACCCGCATCGCCGACCCGTCTGGGCAAGGAAATCATGGTGTTTGTAAACAGACTAAACAAGCAAGTGGAGCAGTTGAAGCGGATACCTCAAACTGCCAAGTTCGGCGGAGCTACAGGAAATTTCAACGCACACCATGTGGCGTATCCCGCTACCGATTGGAAAAAGTTCGGCGAGCATTTCCTGTCGCAGTATCTGGGTTTGGAACGCGAGGAATTCACCACCCAAATCTCCAATTACGACAACCTAGCCGCCATTTTTGACGGCATGAAGCGAATCAACAACATCCTGTTGGACATGAACCGCGACTTCTGGATGTACGTTTCGATGGATTATTTCAAACAAAAAATCAAAGCGGGCGAAATCGGTTCGTCCGCCATGCCGCATAAGGTAAACCCAATTGACTTCGAGAATTCCGAAGGCAATATCGGGGTGGCCAACGCCCTATTGGAGCACCTGGCAGCCAAACTGCCGGTATCGCGCCTGCAACGGGATCTAACGGATTCCACTGTACTCCGCAACGTCGGGGTGCCGTTCGCCCACAGTCTGATTGCTTTCCAAAGCAGTCTGAAAGGGCTTAATAAACTATTGATCAACGAGAACGCATTGGCTGCGGACCTCGAAAAGAACTGGGCTGTCGTGGCAGAAGGCATTCAAACCATTCTGCGCCGCGAAGGCTATCCTAAACCTTATGAAGCTCTGAAGAATCTGACCCGCACCAACGAAGCGATTACGGAAACCTCCATTAAGGCATTCATACAGGAACTAAGCGTGAGCGATGCTGTGAAAGCAGAGCTGAGCGCAATAACCCCGCACAATTATACCGGGATTTAATTTTTCTTTCTCAAAACAACTTTTTTAACAACTACAAGACAAATGACAGACAACGACAACTGGCAGAAAAAGCCTGATGAAGGTGGATTTTCTGCACGCCGTGATGGCGATCGCAAACCCTTTGAAAACCGTGGAAACTCTTCTGACCGTCCCCGTTTTAACGGTGGCAGCAGCAACGGTAATTCTTTTGAAAAACCCCGTCGCAGTTTTGGCGACAATGCCAACAGTGGCAACAGCTTTGATCGTCCCCGCCGCAGTTTCGGCGAAGGTGGCAGCACGTCCTCCGACCGTCCCCGTTTTGGTGGCAATAGTGGCGGAAACGATCGTCCCCGTTTCGGTGGAAACAGTGGTGGCAATTCCTATGACAAACCCCGTAGTTTCGGTGGTGATTCCGATCGTCCCCGTTTTGGTGGAAATAGCGGCGGTGGAAACTCGTTTGACCGTCCCCGTCACAATTCCGGCGATAGTGGCAACTCCTTTGACAAGCCTCGCAGCTTCGGCGGCGATTCCGATAGACCCCGTCGCCCCTTCAGCAACGAAGGCGGCAATTCTTTTGACCGTGGTAATTCCTTCAGCAAACCCCGCAGTTTTGGTGGCGACTCCGATCGTCCCCGTTTCGGTGGCAACAGCGAAGGTGGAAACTCGTTTGATCGTCCCCGTCGCAGTCCCGATGATAGTGGGAATTCATTTAGCCGCCCACAGCGTTCGTTCGGTGACAACGATCATGGCAACTCATTTGACCGTCCGCAACGTTCCTTTGGTGACAACGACCGTGGAAACTCCTTTGACAAGCCGCGTCGCAGTTTCGGAGAAGGTTCAGACCGTCCGCGTCCTAGCTTCAACAGAGAAGGTGGCGACCGTCCGCGCAGCAATTACGGCGAGCATTCCGATCGTCCCCGTCCCAGCTATGGAGAGCGTTCGGAACGTCCCAGCTACGGAGATCGTCCCCGTTTCGGCGGAAGCAATGAAGGTGGTGACCGCGGTGGCTTCAAGCCCCATTTCAACAGTGGCCCGTCTTTACCCAGACCCGAACGCGAAGATGGCCGTCCGCGTCGTCCGCGCATTACAAAAGCGTTCGATCATGGCAAACCGTTCGGTCGTCCCGCTGCTCCGAACTATCCCGTATTCATGGATCCCGACACCCCTGTACGTTTGAACAAGTATTTGGCCAACGCTGGTATCTGCTCCCGTCGTGAAGCAGACGAATTCATCCAAGCCGGTGTGGTTCGTGTTAACGGTGAAGTCGTTTCTGAACTCGGTGTCAAGGTGAAACCCACCGATACCATCCTGTTCCACGATCAGGCTGTGAGCATTGAACATAAAATCTACATTCTTTTGAACAAGCCCAAAGATTGTGTCACCACGTCGGACGATCCCCAGGAACGTACCACGGTGATGGATCTCGTTAAAGGCGCTTGTGCAGAACGTATCTATCCTGTCGGCCGTCTGGACCGCAACACCACTGGTGTTTTGCTTCTGACCAACGATGGCGATTTGGCCTCAAAATTAACACATCCCAAATTCGAAAAACGGAAAATCTACCAGGTTACCCTGGACAATGACATCGAGCCCGAACACATCCAGAAGATTTTGGAAGGCATCACCCTCGAAGACTGCGAAGTGAAAGCTGACAATTGCAGCTACGTCGACGCTGACATGAGAAACGTGGTGGGCATCGAAATTCACACCGGTCAAAACCGTGTGGTTCGCCGCGTTTTCGAATCTCTTGGATACAAAGTGTTTAAACTGGACCGCGTATACTTTGCCGGTCTTACCAAAAAGAACCTGCCCCGTGGCAAATGGCGTCACCTTTCTGAAAAGGAAGTAGGCCTTCTTAAAATGGGTGCCTTCATATAAATTTGAAATATGGAAAAACTGAAAAGAGACCGAGTAATCGACGTGTTGAAGCGCGAAGACTTCGGTGTGATGGTGAATGTCAAAGGCTGGGTCAGAACCCGTCGTGGTAACAAGAATGTGAGCTTCATCGCTCTGAATGACGGTTCCACAATCAATAACGTACAAATCGTCGTTGACCTGACCAATTTTGATGAGGAGTCCCTGAAAGCTGTGACCACCGGGGCTTGCCTCAGTGTGAACGGTTTGCTGGCCGAATCCATCGGTCAGGGACAAAAGGCTGAAATCCACGCCACCGAAGTGTTGGTATTGGGTGAAGCCGATCCGAACACGTACCCGCTGCAGAAAAAAGGCCATTCCCTGGAATACCTCCGGGAAATCGCCCACCTGCGTCCGCGTACCAATACGTTCGGTGCCATCTTCCGCATGCGTCACCACATGTCACAGGCCATTCACCGCTTCTTCCACGAACGTGGCTTCTTTTATTTCCATGCACCCATCATCACTGGTTCCGACTGTGAAGGAGCCGGACAAATGTTCCAGGTAACGACGATGAACCTATACGACCTGAAAAAGGACGAAAACGGCGCAATCGATTACTCCGACGATTTCTTCGGAAAGCAGACCAGCCTCACGGTTTCCGGCCAGTTGGAAGGGGAACTCGCAGCCATGTCCATGGGAGCCATTTATACCTTTGGTCCGACGTTCCGTGCAGAAAACTCCAATACTCCCCGCCATTTGGCTGAGTTCTGGATGATTGAACCGGAAGTAGCGTTCAACGAAATCGAGGACAACATGCAGTTGGCTCAAGACTTCATTCAATACTGCGTGAAATGGGCGCTTGACAACTGTCAGGACGACTTGAACTTCCTCGCGTCGATGTACGACAAGGAATTGTTGGAACGTTTGCAATTCGTTGTAGACAACGATTTCATCCGTTTGCCCTATACACAAGGTGTTGAAATTCTGGAAGCTGCCGTAGCTAACGGTCACAAGTTTGAATTCCCCGTTTTCTGGGGTGCCGACCTGGCTTCCGAACACGAACGCTATTTGGTGGAAGTGCATTTCAAGAAACCGGTGATTTTGACGGATTACCCCAAGGAAATCAAGTCCTTCTACATGAAACAAAACGACGACGGCAAAACCGTTCGTGCCATGGACGTACTTTTTCCGAAGATCGGGGAAATAATCGGTGGTTCGCAGCGTGAAGAAAACTTGGAAAAACTGTCGCAGCGTGCCAAGGATATGGGTGTGCCAGAAAACGACATTTGGTGGTACCTCGAAACCCGTAAGTTTGGAACTGCTCCGCACAGCGGCTTTGGCCTTGGTTTTGAACGCCTCATGCTTTTTGTGACCGGGATGTCCAACATCCGTGATGTGATACCTTTCCCAAGAACTCCGCGCAACGCGGATTTTTAATTCGAGCAAATGGATCGCTTCGATCTACACATATTGGGTTGCGGGTCGGCATTGCCGACCCGTCGCCATTTGCCGGCAGCCCAGGTGCTGAACGTCAGGGACAAACTGTTTCTGATTGATTGCGGCGAGGGCACCCAACTTCAGTTCCGAAGCACCAAACTCAATTACAACAAGATTTACGACATTTTCATTTCCCACCTGCACGGTGATCATTGTTTCGGGCTGATCGGGCTGATTTCGACCATGGGCATGCTGGGACGAACCGCTCCGTTGACCATACACGCGCATGCGGACCTAGAAAAAATGCTGCAACCGCAACTGGATTATTTCTGCAAAGGCTTGGCTTATGAAATCAGGTTTGCTCCGTTCAATCCATCGGAATACACCTTAATATATGAGGACAAGTCGGTTCAGGTCTATACCTTGCCGCTCAACCACCGCATTCCGACGGCGGGATTTCTGTTCAAGGAGCAGGAAAGGCCCCGTCACATCCGCAAGGATATGATTGAATTCTATAAGATTTCGCTGAAAGCAATACCCGGCATCAAGCAAGGTTTGGATTTCACCACAACTGATGGTGAAGTTGTTCCGAACGATCGTCTGACCAAACCATCCATACCGAGCAAGACCTATGCCTATTGTTCCGATACGGCCTATTCAAAAACGTTGATACCTCTCATTCAGGGAGTTGATTTGCTTTACCATGAAGCCACTTTTGATGAAATGGAGAAGGACAGGGCCAGGGAAACGTTTCACTCCACAGCCTCCATGGCCGGGAGGGTTGCTGCTGAAGCCGGTGTCAAAAAGCTGGTCATCGGACATTTTTCTGCCCGCTATGCCGATGAAAAACTGCTTCTGGAACAGGCTAAATTGTTTTTTGAAAATACAGTCCTGGCTGATGAAAATCTCCTTTTTGAAATATAAGTCTTTTAATTTGGATATTCTGACAAACTGCCCTACCTTTGCCCAATACAACTGAACGTTTCGAGTAGCGAGTGCAGAGACAAAGTAAACTTTGTATATGCCGAGTCATGAGAAACGACTGTTTAGAATAAACGAACGAATGAAGAAGATCGTTGCAATTTTAGTTTTGGCCCTCATTACTTTAGCTCCTTTGGCTGCCCAGAAAGCTGAGAAGGCTGAGAAAGTTGTTGCCCCTGCCACGACGGAAACAACGTTATCAGTTATTTTGTCTGGAAAGAATCTTCAATTGCAGAATGCCACCGTCGGAGAAAAGATGGAAGTCCTCAGCATTGTAGGCGTTCGCGTCGTTGATAAAAAGGTTGAAAGTTCCAACCAATCGTTCACACTGGAACTGCCTAAAGGCTATTACATTGTTAAGGTAGGCACGGCGGTCCGGAAGATTTCAGTGAAGTAAATCTCTCAGCTATATTTGTTTGCAAGCACTCGGTTCCGGGTGCTTTTTTGTTGTATAAAAAGAGGATTTAATTTTCCAATCTTTTTTGCAGAGAAAAAAAATAGTGTACTTTTGGTTAATATAACTACAAAGTATACCATCTATTCAATCACCCTTTTCCTTTTCCAAGAAACGTATTTCTAAAAATCAAATAAACCTTTATTATCATGAAAAAGATCATTCTCGTTTTATTGTTTTCCATTCCCGTCTTGTTGAACTGTCAGGCACTGACCAAACAGGAAAATATTAAAGTTTTGTTTCAACTCATGCAAACGGACTCCGTCGTGGAAAAGATGATTAACTCCATGATACCCATAATGATGAAATCCATGCCTCAACAACAGGATTCTACAGCAATGAGTATGATGAATGCAACCATGAAAAAAATGACAGACGTTATGATGGATATAACCAAAAGGCTATTGAATGAAGATATGCTTGCCATTTACGACAAATACTATACTGAAAAGGATATAAAGGATTTGGTAGCCTTCTACAAATCGTCGGCAGGACAAAAAATGGTGAAAGTCTCGCCAGACTTGAACAAGGAAATGATGATGATTTTAATCACCAAATACGTTCCAGAGATTCAGCAAATGCTGAAGAACTAACTTTGGTTGGCATTTATATTTAAATGCATATAATGAAAAACTTGGCTGATTTTGTAAAAAATCGAAGAAAGGAAGTGAATCTCACCCAAGAGGAGTTTGCCGATCGCGCTGGTGTCGCTTTAACAGTTGTCCGAAAAATTGAACAAGGTAAAACCAATCTGAATGTGGATAAGGTGAACATTGTTCTGAGCATGTTTGGCCATGAATTGGCACCTGTCAACAGCAAAGAATTTAATGTATGAGAAGGGGTAAGGTTTATTATAATGAGGATTTTGCTGGAATCTTGACCGAAACAAACGATGGAGATTTTGTTTTCCAATATAATGAACGCTATGTAAAGGAACATCCTTCTGCCTTTTTGACGTTTACAATGCCGGTAACTGAAAAACCATACATTGAGAAGCGACTCTTCCCATTTTTTGAAGGGCTGATTCCGGAAGGCTGGTTGTTGGATATTGCGTCTAAAAGCTGGAAGATCAACCCAAATGATCGAATGGGTTTGTTGTTGGCTTGTTGTCAAAACTGTATCGGTGCAGTGAGTGTTGTTCCAATTCCGGAAGAAGATGGCGAATAAATGTTTGTACTGTTATGAACCGTTGGAAGGAGCAGGGGATTTTCATGCTAAATGTAGTTTGGCATTTTTCGGAACGGCCAGTCCACCCAGTATCGCTTATACGTTCAATCAGATGGCTGAATTGGCCAAAGAGGTGGTGGAGCGCAGTGTAACCGTTCCTGGAGTTCAGGCAAAATTATCCATGTCTATTGTTAAGGAGGCTCAGGAAAACTCGAATAGTCGTCTAACAGTCGTTGGAGCCCTCGGTGGTAATTTTATTTTAAAACCCCCTACGGCTGCCTATCCTGAAATGCCTGAAAATGAGCATGTGACTATGAGAATGGCTGAATCTTTTGGTATTCGTGTCGTGCCCAGCAGTTTGATCCGATTAGCCTCCGGAGAAATCTCCTATTTGACTCGGCGAATCGATCGCGCAGTTTCGGGTGGGAAAATACACATGCTGGATATGTTTCAGATTACAGAAGCGTTTGATAAATACAAGAGCTCTTTGGAGAAAGTTGGTAAAGCACTTCATCAGTTTTCAGGTAATACGTTACTGGATAAGATTTTCTTTTTTGAATTGTCTGTATTTACCTTTTTAACTGGCAACAACGATATGCACCTGAAGAATTTCTCCATGATGGAAGGCCCTTCCGGTTGGACTTTGGCCCCAGCGTATGATTTGCTGAATGTGTCCATTTTAAATCCGGATGATACGGAGGAATTGGCGCTAACGTTGTGCGGAGAGAAAAAGAAAATCAATAGAGAATATTTTGACCAACTGGGTAAAGGTATTGGTTTGACGGACAAGCAAATACAAGCGACTTTCAACCGAATGGCCAAATTCAGACCCAATGCTATGCATTGGATTGACAAATCCTTTATGTCGGAAAAAATGAAGGATGCGTACAAGCATGTTCTGAAGAATAAATACGAGCAGTTGAGGCTTTCTTAAAGCACTAATTGAATTCCGGGTGTGCATTCCCCGCTGCTTGCGGCAGGAATATTCAATTGAGCGCTTTTGTTAACCGGCGGCATGCCCGGTCAGGTCCATTTCCGTATCCGTATTCAGCAAAAAGATGGTGCTGATGGTCCGAATGTTCTGACCGGTGAGAATGAGATTCTCTACCTGATCGGGCGTTGTGCCGCTGGAAATATTTCAAAGAAGCACCTAAGAAATGGCGCATATAAAGGTTCTCTCTATGAACAAATATAATTCGGAATGTTCCGAATGGTACTTTGAAATGGCACTTTTTTCAGATTATTTTTTGGAGGCGTTTTTCTCCATTTCCTGCGCTTTCTGACGAACGTCATAAGGGAGCAATCCATACGTCTCATCCTTCAGATAAGCACATTGGAGGTATTGTTCGCCCAAGGTCTTTATTTCCTTGTAGCACGCATCGTTCAAGTCGGCCAACAGATACAAGACAGGCCATTCTTTTAGTTCAGTAGCTACAGAATCGGTCCATTCCGCATGGTGCCGACGCCGTTCCAGATATTCATAATGAAAGAAAACCGTGCCTTCCAAGTGGGTGACCCAGTACATCAGGTAGGGATCACCGTTGGCTTTGCCGATTTCGAAAGCCCTGTACAACATAGTTTTGGGATTCAACTCGGAATTGGTCAAATTGTGGACGTATTCCAGGTAGGCTAATTGATAGATGCCGTAACCGTCTTGGTTTTGTTGAGCCTTATTAAAGGCATTGTCCATGGATTCCCACGAGTCGATTTGCGGTTGTTGAACCCATTTATGCGGATCCACCGTCAAGGACCGGGTAGTGCTTCTGTGCAGGAAGTAGTTGTAATCCTCGCCAGACTTGGTTGAGGTTTGTGCGGCTGTAGTATTGATCAGCGTCATAGTCAATACCAGAACGGAGAGTAGGATACGGTGTTTCATACGGTAAATATACTCAGAAACAGCTATCTTTGTTTCATTAGCAGCCAATTCATGAAGAAATCACCTTGTTCGATGCGGGTATCACCGGATCAGCCGTTGAGGGAACTCCTTTTCATGCATCCGAATATGATGCCCATGATCCATGCCCTTGGACTTCGTGGTCCGTACGGCTCTGCTTCCGTGCGTCAGATTTGCAAAGAGCAGAACATCCTGGAGCCGGTATTGATTTCTTTGTTGGAAGCCGGTATTTGTGAGGATTTTGAATTGAATGAAACGTTACCAGCCTATGGCTTGTTACAATTGTGTGAGCTGACACGTGCTGTGATGGATTATTTGTTGGTTCAACTCTCTCAGATTCCTCAGGCAGTGCTTCAACAACTTAGGGCACATCAAGAGGAACTGGAACGTACGGTTCTGCCACACATTGCCGGCATTTATGAGCTATATTACAGTCCGGAATATACTTCGGGTAAAAGTAATCTGTTGAATTACAGTATTGAATTTTTTCCAAAAAAGGCATTGCCTTCACTTATGGATTTGGAAAATACATTGGAACAGGCCTTGGGAGATGATTTTAATTCTTGGCAAAAACTGGTCGATTTTCATCGTTTGGTTGAACTGACTGTAGCGTTGACGCGGGTGGAGGAAAGGCTGCTTAAGCCGGTGGTATTGCAGATGGAAGAAGACATCATCACGACGTTTCAAAAGAAGAAATCCAAGCCGATGCGTCGCACATTTTTATCAATGCCTGAGGTTGCATTGCCGCCCCATCTGCTCAGCAAGCGGGAGCAGGAAGTTCTCGGGCTGGTGGCACAGGGGCTGATGAACAAGGAGATTGCCGACAAACTGAACATTTCGCTCACCACCGTTATTTCGCATCGGAAACATTTGGCCGGAAAACTGGGCATCCATTCGCTGGCCGGCCTTACCGTTTATGCATATACACACGGATTTCTGAATGAATTTATCCTCACTAATGAGGATTGACCGAGACTGAAACCTTTCTGACCTTTGCGGCTTCTAATAAATCTGCAAAGCATGAATTTTAAAATCTTATTCGGACTGGCATTGGTGGCATTCACCACACCGGTCTTCGCACTGGAAACAGCCCTTCCCTCCGATAGTATGAAGCTGAGCCTTCAGGAAATCGTCGTCACCAAATCCCTGCGTGAGAATGCTTTTCTGAACGAGTTGCCGGTGTCGTCCACCGTGCTTTCCGGGACCAAAATGGCTTCGGAAAATCGTTTCAATCTGAAAAGTGTGGCCTCTCAGGTGCCCAACCTGTACATACCCGACTACGGTTCCAAACTGACTTCAGCCATTTATCTGCGTGGCATCGGAACGCGCATGAACGCTTCAGTGGTGGGTTTCTATGTGGATGACGTACCGTATTTAGATAAATCGGCTTTCGATTTTGATTGGCAGGACATTCAGCGGGTGGAAGTGTTGCGCGGCCCGCAGGGAACGCTCTACGGTCGGAATGCGATGGGCGGGGTCATCCACCTGCACACTTTTTCTCCGTTTGAAAATCTCGGAACGACGCTTCGGTTGTCCTATGGTTCGTACAACGATTTGATGGTGCAGGCGTCGCATTCGCAGAAAATCAACGAGCAATATGCCTTCAGTTTGGCTGGCAATTACCACGAGAACAAGGGTTTCTTCACCAATGAAGCCAACGGTGACAAGGTGGGTGCCACGCAGACGGCAGGTTTCAGGGGCAAACTGGCTGCCCGGTATGCCAACGGCTGGAGGGCGGACCTGAGCGCAGCCTTCGAATATACCAAGCAAGACGGATATGCCTACTCGCCAGTGAGCAGCGACACGATTTCCTACAACGACGAATGTTCCTATCAGCGGAATCTGTTCACGGCAGGTTTGACGCTGGCCAAAGAAACCACCAGGACTTCTTTTCATTCTGTGACCGGGTTCCAAAAGTTTAAGGATGCCTTGAAACTGGACCAGGATTTCTCTACCGCCTCCCTCTTTACCCTGCATCAAAATCAGGATTACAATGCGCTGACGCAGGAATTCGTCTATAAATCGACAGACTTGAGGCCATTACAGTGGGTTTTCGGCGCGTTCGGTTCAGCCAGCGTGACGGAAACCTTGGCTCCCGTTCAGTTCAAGCAGGACGGCATTGTCACGATGTTGGAGAACAACATCAATCGCGGTATTCCTGCTTCGCTAAACGTGGACATCACGGACAATGTGCTGGACATTCCAAGCACCTTCAACGAACAGCGTCAAACGGCTGCCTTGTACCATCAGTTCAGCTATCAACTGCCTTTTGTGAAGGGCTTGTCGGTGACGGGTGGCTTGCGTCTGGAATACGAACGGGTTCAGCTGAACTGGAAATCGTCGGCGGATATGAATTACCTCTATACGATGGTCAATCACGGTATGACCTTGAGCGAAAGCTTGACTGCCAATGCATTGCTAAAAGGTGATGCTTCCAAGGATTATGTGGAAGTGACTCCGAAAATCGCTTTGGAATACGCATTCAATCCGAAGAATAAGGTTTATGCCAGTGTGACGCGTGGTCATCAGGCTGGTGGTTACAATGTGCAGCTCTTTTCCGATTTGATTCAGACAGAACTGCAGGCGGTGATGTCGCAGCAAATGAAGACCAGTATGACGACACAACTTCAGGCGGTAATGCCGCAGGCGTCGGTGGATGCCATTGTGTCCCACATCCCTGCTTCAGCCAATGTGCAGAACGTTTCGTCCATCCTGTCATACGATCCCGAATACAGTTGGAACTACGAACTCGGTTTCCACTCCGAACCGATTACTGACCGGGTGCAGGTGGACGGAGCGTTCTTTTACGTGGATTGCTACAACCGTCAGATAGCCCAATTCTCGCCCAGCGGTTTTGGCCGGATGATGAAGAATGCAGGCAGAAGCTATAGCAAAGGCTTCGAAATCAGTGTGTTGGCAAAAGCGTTAAGCAATCTTGACCTGCGTGCCTCGTATGGTTTCACAGAAGCTCGTTTCTCCAAATATGCTGACTCGGCCCGGGTGAATGGTGTTTATCAGCAAGTGGATTATGCCGGGAAATCGGTGCCGATGATACCGAAGCATACGCTTTCTCTCGGGGCGGATTATTCCATAAAGGTGAATGCCAATTTGTTGGATAAGGTGGTCTTATCTGCCCAGTACCAAGCCAACGGACCCATTTACTGGACGGAAAAGAACGACGTGCAGCAAGCTTTTTGCGGTGTGGCGGACGGACAGATTGCCCTTGTCAAAGGCGGCTGTCAGTTGCAATTATGGGTGAAGAACGCTCTCAGCGAGAACTTCCGAACCTTCTATTTTGAATCGATGGGGAAGGCGTTCGCGCAGCAGAACCGCCCTAGACAGATCGGAGCAACGATTCAGTATAAGTTTTAAAAAAGGTCCAGTAGTTTCGGCAGGAAGATAATCAAGCCGCAAACCACGGCCATCAAGGCACAGAACAGTACGGCACCGGCAGCAATGTCTTTGGTGAGTCGTGCTGTTTCGTGTTTTTGGGGGAACAGGTGGTCCACTAATTTTTCCAGGACGGTATTGAAGGCTTCTGCAGCAAAGACCAGACCGATGCAAAGGGCGACGATGCACCATTCCATGGCTGAAATCTCGAACAGAATGCCTGCGATGACCACACAGATGCTGATGAACAGGTGAATTCGGGCATTCTGTTCGGACTTGATCAGCTCCTTCATCCCAGTCCACGCGAATCCGAAACTGCGAAAAAGTTTCTTCAGACTGAATTTATTCGAATTTTCCATGTTTGGCTTTTTGATTGGTTTGATACCATTGATTGGCTTTGTGGGCGAGCCAGGCTGAACCGGCTCCCAGCAGGGCTCCTGCTGCCACATCACTGGGGTAATGCACGCCCAGATATAGGCGGGAATAACCCACGGAACCCGCCCAAATAAAGCTGGGTGCGATGACGTACCATTTCGGATACATCAGGCTTAAAGAAGTGGCCGTTGCAAAGGAGGATGAGGTATGGCCCGATGGAAAGGAGGGGCTGCCTTCTGAGGAATTGTGGATGATATCCGGATACGTGATGTACGGGCGGTCCCGGTTGACGCTGTATTTAAGCAGGTAGGTCATGCCAAGGTTCAGTGCTGAAGCGGCTCCGAGTTCGATGGTCTGGTTCAGCAATTCCTCGTTATGGGTGAACAGGGCTGTAGCTCCCATTGCTAAAGGTGCGCCTACAATGACAACGACGTGCGAGTCTGAGATGAACTGAAAGAAATGATCGGCAGGCAGAGATTCGGATGAATATACTTTGCGCAACAAGCGAATATCCGCGTTTTGTGCCTGCACACTCAGTGCCAGCGCTAAAAAAAACAATAGAAAGGATCGGAACATGGTCGAAACGTTTAGTGCAAAGTTACGACTTGTTTGGCAGTTTTTGGCGGTTGATAATCCCAGGGCATTATTTCGCCTACTTTTTTAAAGCTCCAGTAACCGATGGTAATCAAGTTTACAGCGTTTTTAAGGGCACCGTTGGGGTAAAAAATCTGTGAATTATCCTGCAACATGACGATGGAAGTCTGTTGTCCCCAATTCCGCTTCATTCCATTGTAGTAAATTACCCCATAGGCTTTGTCCTCCCCGTTCAAAGTAAACCGCACTTCAAACGGTTTGTCGAATCTCAGAGCTGCTGACTTTTCCATGACAAACAAGTCTTCATACAAGTTCAGCGGAATCTCTGTTTGAACCATATGTTGACAAGGTTCGGGCACAAAAATGGTGTCGGCCATCAGGCCATAAGAGGGGGTGTTTAAATATAGCCCCGTCACTTTCTCCACTTTGTAAACCTTGAAGCCTTCTTGTTCCAACGTTTTGGTAAACAGGCTCCTGAAAAAATGCATTTGGGAGCCTTGATACGCGCGTTCCCGATATGCCAGCGTTTTGTCTTGATTCTTTGAGCGTGAAAGATTGTCTAAAAACAGTGGATAACCCTTGAATGTAGTCCCATATTTGGTTCCAGTGAAGTTTTCCAGATTATACCGAATGGTATAGCCAAGCAACTTGTTCTCAATGATCAGATCGCTATCGGCTGTGGCTATGAGTTCATACTCGGTTAATTTATGCGGAATCCTGCGGCGTTGCAGGTGGAGGACGTTTGGATTCAATAGGGTGCACTTCTTGCCGAATTCGGAATCACCTAGGAATGCAAATACGAATTCTTTCATGTTCTCTTTGCGGTTGGAATCGTATCCAACCACACTGACCGCTGAAAGCTGTTGGGATTTGATTTGCAATGCCACTTTGAGCGGCTGACCCATCGGGATTTCGTTGACATTTTTCGTATACGTTTGATAACCGAGGTGGGCGATGACAAGTTGGGACGAACCGCTGGGTGTGAAATTGAGGGTGAACGAACCGTCAGGTCTGGTGTTGGCTCCGTAGGTTGTCCCTGCTATAAAGACAGAGGCGGATTCCAACGGTTTTCCGCCTAAAGAATCTGTCACCGTCCCGGTGATGGTCGCAGAAAAAGCCGTATTTAAGGTGAAAAGCAGAAAATACGAAAGGGCTAAAATTGATCTCATGGATTCGATTTAGGTTTGGTCTGGCAAATATTGGACGAATAATTGGTTTCTCAAACATTATTTTAAAATAAATTTCAAACGATGTTTGTTGGCTCTGGGGAATGGTTTAGTATATTTACGGAAATTTGAGTTTCTGAAATAACCATGGATAAAAAGACCTCCGCTTCTTCTAGAAAGAAAGAACTCCGCAAACGTCGCAACAACTTGCTATACGGTGGACTGAATTACAACGGCAACTTCACGCATGCCACCAACATTCAACTGACCTGCTACGATGCCACCAGTTCTGAAACCATCGTGATTCATGATTTGAAAGATTTGAAGATGAAGCCCGGGAAAACGAACTGGGTCCATATTTTCGGCCTTTCGGACGAAGCAGAGGTTGGAAACTTGTGCAAAATTCTTGGTGTGGAGCTGCCCATGGTTCAGGATATCCTGAATGCCAAACATATAGCCAAGCTAGAAGATACTGGCAAGGGCCTTTTTGCTGTGATGGATGCCTATACCTATTCTGAAACCGGGGAAATGGTCCGCGATCACCAAAGCATCATTTTGGGTACGAATTTCGTATTTTCTTTCGAGGAAGGCACCGGCCATCGCTTCGATCTGGTCTGCAAAGCCATTACGGATGGCGTGGGGCAGGTTCGTCTACATGGGGCCGACTTCCTATTCAACCTCTTGGTCAGCTTGGTGGTGGATTCCTATTACGATGTGCTGGAATATCAACAAAGCAACCTATTGGATATGGAAGACGCATTGATGGAATTCCAGGCCGGGCATAAGGAAACCGGTCAGCAAATCCAGCATTTTAGAAGAGACCATACCCTGATGTTAAAAGCTGCATCGCCTCTTCGCGAAGCATTCGGCCATTTTCTCCTGCTCGACTCCGTTTTGGTCAAAAGTGAATCCAAAATATTTTTTAGAGATACCTACGACCATTTGCGTCAGGTGATGTCCATGCTCGATGCCAATCGGGAAACGCTTTCAGCCCTTATGGATTTGTACATTTCCAACAATGATTTGCGTATGAATCTAGTTATGAAGCAACTCACGGTGGTAGCCACCATCTTCATACCGCTAACGTTCTTAGTCGGAGTCTGGGGTATGAATTTTAAATTCATGCCGGAACTTTGGTGGCCGAATGGCTATTTGTTTGCATGGATTGTGATGATTGCCGTAGGGGTTGCTCTATATTTATGGTTTCGTTGGAAATACAGACCTTAAATTGACTCAATTTTTAAAAAAAATGTTGCATCATATGGATAAATGTCCTATATTTGTAGACAAATGTCCAATATGAAATATCCCGTAATCGAACAGACACATCAGGTGCAGCAATTGAATGACGCGATTGCGGCCTACGTCAGGCAACCTCGACTAAAGCGTTCTAACGTTCAAGTCCCCGTTGATACCACCTTTGACGACATTTTGGCCGATAAATTGCTGTTGGTTCAAATCATTCGGGCAGGAATTCCTTTTTCCTTATTCGATTTGATAAAGGTTACCACCCCTTTTACAGAAGGAGATTGGGCCAACATTCTCGATCTTTCGTCCAAATCGCTGCACCGCTACAAAGCAGAGAACGGTTTCAACTTCAAGCCTGCCCATACGGAAAAAATACTCGAAATGGCTGAACTCACTAAAGTCGGCATGGGGGTGTTTGGAACAATGGATGCCTTCAAGTTGTGGCTGAACACGCCCTCTTTTGCTCTTGGTGGTATGAAACCAATGGAGTTGCTGCTGGATTCTTTCGGTAAGAACCTGGTTTTGGACGAGCTTATTCGGGTGGAACACGGCATTTTTGTGTAGCCATGGAGGTTTTCAGACTGGCACGTTCAACGTATGCAGGCAATCTGTCGGGCATTGGGGCGGCTTTGAGGGGCGCCCGATGGAATTCAGTGGGGGTTGAACTTATTTATACAGCTTCCAATCGTTCGCTTGCCATGGCCGAAGTCGCTGTTCATTTGACCTTGGCGACACTACCTCCTGACTTTCGGATGGTGACCATCGATATACCAGACGATATTGGGATGTTGCAGCTGGAAACCGCTGAACTGCCGCTGAACTGGAATACTTTTCCGCACCTTCGTTCCACCCAGGTCATCGGTGACAAATTCGTGCATGATGGTGCCTACTGCATTTTACACTTGCCTTCGGCTGTTACACAAGGGGACTTCAATGTTTTAATAAACCCGTATCATCCCGATTTTCAACGGATTCGAAGGATCGGTTCGGAACCGTTTCCGTTCGATAAGCGGATTTTTGTTTGCAAGAAGTAAGAATTGCCTAAAACTCCGAATTGAAATGGAACCGGATGTCCTTGAAGTCACTTTGCGCCATGCGCAGCACGTATTCTGAATCTGCAAGGAATACATCCCGTCCTTCCTTGTCACGTGCAATGTACTGATACTTCCGCTTCTTGAAATTATCGAGTTCCTCCGCGTTGTCCGATTCTATCCAACAAGCCTTGAACAGGTTGATAGGTTCCCAGCGACACTGAGCATTGTATTCGTGCTCCAGACGGTACTGGATGACCTCGAACTGGAGCTGGCCCACGGTGCCGATGATTTTGCGGCCGTTGAACTGGTTGGTGAAGCTTTGGGCCACGCCTTCGTCCATAAGCTGGTCGATGCCTTTCTGCAATTGCTTGGACTTCATGGGATCGGCGTTTTCGATGTACTTGAACATCTCGGGCGAGAAGCTGGGGATGCCTTTGAAATGTAGGTCTTCGCCGCTGGTCAAGGTGTCGCCGATCTTGAAATTGCCGGTGTCGGGCAAACCCACGATGTCGCCTGGATAGGCTTCGTCCACAATGGATTTTTTCTGGGCCATAAAGGCGGTGGGGGCAGAGAACTTGAGCATCTTGTTGAAACGCACGTGCTTTACGTTTACGTTGCGTTCGAACTTGCCGGAGCAAATTTTTAGGAAGGCGATGCAGCTGCGGTGGTTGGGGTCCATGTTGGCATGGATCTTGAAGATAAAGCCGCTGAAGGTTTCTTCTTCGGGACGGACGATGCGTTCTTCGGTCTTAATGGGGCGCGGTTTTGGGGCAATACGGACAAAGCAGTCGAGTAATTCCTTGACACCGAAGTTGTTAAGGGCTGAACCGAAAAATACGGGGGCCAGGTCGCCTTTCAGGTAGGTTTCGACATCGAATGGATCGTAAATGCCCTCGATGAGTTCCAAATCCTTCCGAAGGGTTTGCGCATTTCGATCACCGACGTAGGCATCGAGTTCGGTGCTGTTGATGTCTTCGATGCCGACGCTGTCGGTAACGGTCTGTTTGGAAGGAGTATACAGATTGAGGCTTTCGTCCAGAATGTTGTAAACACCTTTGAAATCGGGGCCTTGGTTGATGGGCCAAGTCAAGGGGCGAACGGCGATTTCGAGTTCAGCCTCCAGCTCGTCGAGCAAATCGAAAGGATCTTTACCCGAACGGTCCATCTTGTTGACGAAAACCATCACTGGGGTTTTGCGCATGCGGCAAACTTCCATCAGTTTGCGGGTCTGGCTTTCAACCCCTTTGGCCGTATCGACTACGATGATGACGCTATCAACGGCTGTGAGGGTGCGGAACGTGTCTTCGGCAAAGTCTTGGTGACCAGGCGTATCCAAAATATTGACCTTGTAATCGTGGTAGTCGAAACCCATCACGGAAGTCGCTACCGAAATACCGCGCTGCTTTTCGATGTCCATCCAGTCGGAGGTCGCGGTTTTCTTGATTTTGTTGGATTTGACAGCGCCGGCCACATGGATGGCTCCCCCGAAAAGCAAGAGCTTTTCAGTGAGGGTCGTTTTACCCGCGTCAGGGTGGCTGATGATGGCGAAGGTACGTCTTCGCGCTATTTCTTTTTCGAGTTCAGTCATTAGAGTTTTGCGATGCAATCCGCCAGGCTTTCTTCCCAGGTCGGTATATGAATGCCGTAGTCGGCTTTGATTTTTTCTTTGCTCAGCACGCTGTAGGCAGGGCGGGCGGCTTTGGCAGGGTACTCTTTTGCGGCGATGGGGCTGACCTTGCAGGTGGTGATTCCGGCCAGTTCGTGGATTTTGAGGGTGAACTCGTACCAGGAACAGATGCCTTCGTTCGAATAATGATACATGCCAGGAATGAAGTTGCCTTTTTCGGAGGCGGAAACAATATCCATCAGGGCGTCGGCTAGGTCTCTGGCGTAGGTAGGAGTGCCTACCTGATCGGATACGACACTCAACGTTTCTTTTTCCTTACCAAGACGAATCATCGTTTTCACGAAGTTGTTGCCGTAGATGGAATACAACCAAGCGGTGCGCAGAATCACGAAATCCTTGCAGTTGGCCGCCAGGGCTTGTTCGCCTTCCAATTTGGTGCGGCCATAAGCAGAAGCCGGACATACAGGGTCGGTTTCCAGATAGGGTGTGGTGTTGGTTCCGTCAAAGACGTAATCGGTGGAGACGTGCAATATTTTTGCTCCAATGGCAGTGGCGGCTTTGGCCAGATTTTCCACGGCGTCGCGGTTCACTTTGCGACAAAGCTCGATGTCGTCTTCAGCCCTGTCCACGGCTGTATAAGCGGCGCAGTTGATGATGTAGGAGGGTTTTGTGCGTTCGCAATATTCCATCACGACATCGGCGTTGCAGAGGTCGAGTTCGGCTATATCGGTGAAGTCGAACGTAAAATTTTCGTATTCGTCTGCCAACAAACGCATCTCATTGCCCAGTTGCCCGTTGGCGCCAGTGACAAGAATGCGTTTCAGATAAAGTCCGTATTCAAAAACGGCGGCATTTCTGTCTTTATTTTCGTCAAAAACGCCAGTAAGTGGAAATGCTATACCCATGATTTATTCGAGGTCGAGTCCCTCTTCTTTATCTTGTTTGTATTTGGCGGAAAGCATGCGCAGGAACTCACTGATGAGGCTGGCTGCGTGCGCCGTTTCGTCGGATATTTCTTTTTTCTGTAGACGAAGCATCAACATGCCGTACAACAAATTCAGGCAGGTTTCCACTTCTTCGTATGCCTTTCCGCCTGGTTTGGCCCTCAATTCAACGATGAGGGGCAGAACTTTGTGGTAGGTCATCAGGTAAAAGTTCTCCTTGGGCAAATTAAGCAGTACATTGTGCAGCTCGTCCAATTCGGTGATGACGTTTTTATTGATCTGCAAGTGCCCCGTTGAAGTACTGTTTTCCAACCGCATCATGTCGATGAGGCTTTCGTACCACTCACGTATTTCCTTTTTAACTTCCGCAGGTTGGTCGAAACCATCGATGATGTAGGTCTGAATTTTTTCGATGTCGAACGCGAAGGCCCGGATGAGGTCTTCGATCTGCCACATGTATAGCAGGTATTCTGCAATATTTTCGGTTTTTTTACCTCTGGCTATCAGCATCGTATCAAATAATATCCATGGCGAACGCCTTGAGGTTCACCCCGTCGAAGTTTCCGGACGACATCATCAGTAGGTTGTGCTTCTTGTACGTGAAACTCTTCAAACGCTCCACCAATAAAGCAGAGTCAGTAAAAACCTCCACATTCGTCCCGCCAAAGGCTTCAGCCACTTGTTCAGGAGTAATGGCCAACAGTTTCTTATGCTCGATGGTCTTGGGGTTGTAATACACGAAAGCTTGGTCGGCATCTTTCATGCTGTCCTTGTATTCGGGCAGGAAGTCGGCGGTGAGGCTGCTGAACGTATGCAACTCCATGCAAGCAGTCAGCTTTCGGTTGGGGTATTGTTCCTTAACGGCTGAAACCGTGGCCTTTAGTTTGGAGGGCGAATGCGCGAAATCCTGGTAAATGATGGCATCGTCGGTTTCGTTCAGTGTTTGCAACCGCTTTGCTGCACCCTTGAATTCGCTGATGCTGGTGTAGAAGTCCTTGTCGGAAACGCCGAGTTGACGGCAAACCATGTGTGCGCACTGGATGTTTTGCAGGTTGTGCTTGCCGAAAATGCACAGTGGAAAATCACCATATTTGGTTTCCAACCAGGTCTTGCCTTCAGCAATGTGGCTGGGATGGGCGTTGTAGGGTATAGCGGTGAGGTCCTCGCGGAGGTTTTCGGCAATAATCTTCAGATTCGGATCTTCGTCGAAATAGATGAATTTGCCGTCGCGTTCCACCATTTTGGAAAAAATGGCAAACTGTTCCACATAGATTTCGAACGTTGGAAAGACATTGATGTGGTCCCAAGCAATGCCGGTCACCACGGCGATGTGCGGACGGTAGACGTGGAACTTGGGGCGCAGGTCGATGGGGGAGGTCAGGTATTCGTCGCCTTCGAAGACTGCGATGCGGCTGGTTTCGGAAAGACGAACCATGGTGTCGAAGCCTTCGATCTGGGCACCGACCATGTAGTCGAAATCCATCTGCATTTTTTGGAGCACGAACAGGATCATGGAGGTTACCGTGGTTTTGCCGTGACTGCCGCCGATGACCACGCGGGTCTTATTCTGGGTTTCTTCGTACAGGAATTCGGGGTACGAGAATATGCGGATGCCTAATTCTTTTGCCCGGATCAATTCAGGATTGTCTTCACGGGCATGCATGCCCAGTACGATGCAGTCCAGGCTTTTTACAATATTTTCGGTGAACCAGCCGAATTTCTCCGGCAGCAGACCGTGTCTGGCTAAGTTGGAACTGGCCGGATCGAAGATTTCATCATCCGATCCGGTGACCTCATGGCCCTTCAGATGCAAAGCAATCGCTAGGTTGTGCATGGCAGCGCCACCAATGGCGACAAAGTGTATTCTCATACGTGCGTTTTAATCGAAAAATTCGAGTAGTTTTGTGGTGCAAAAGTACGGCAAAAAATGAAGATTCATTCCATCGAAACCGGTTTTTTTTCCACCGACGGCGGAGCCATGTTCGGCATCGTATCACGCAAGGTGTGGGCTCGCAAATATATTGTCAATGAGGATAATAGATGTCCATTGGCCATGCGGGTCATGTTCGCCGACCTTGGTGACCGCAAGGTTTTGTTCGATACTGGTGTTGGGCCGGCGGTGGTGGATGGCATGTCGTACTACCATTTCCATGGGCTGCACAGCTTGGTGCACTCGGTAGAAAGACTTGGCTATTCGGCTTCGGCTATCACCGATGTCGTTTTGAGTCACCTACATTTCGATCATTGTGGTGGGGCTGTTGTGTCCGAAGCAGGTGTTTTAAAGCCTGCTTTTCCGAACGCCACCTATTGGGCAAGCGCCCGACAGTGGGAGATGGCGCAGAAACCGCCCTTGTGGGAAGCCGATTCGTTTACACCAACTGTGATTCAGGTATTGAAGGATGCCGGGCAGCTTCAATTAATTAGTGGTGATCAAGATCTTTTTAAAGGGGTTCGTGTTAAATTTTTTCAAGGCCACACCGACGACCAACTGGTTTCCTATATATCCGATGGCACCGACACCTACGTGTTCTGCGGCGACGTCATTCCGATGGAACCTCACTTATTACCCCTTTGCATAGCCGCCGTAGACAATTCAGCCGTGATTTCAGTCGATGAAAAAATTCGTTTGCTGGAGGAGGCAGGCACGCAGGGGCAAATTCTTTTTTTCTACCACGATGCTGTAACTGAGGGTGTTCGGATGAAAAAATTGAACGGGCGGATTTCTGTCAAAGAAAAATGTAGTTTTCGTTAAGCAAGACTGTAGCGTTTCGACGGAAAGAAACATCTTTTTAACGTGTTTCCTGTAAATCGAGTTGCTATGAAAAAACTATTGCTTCTTTTTGCCATCGTGCTTTTTTCCGGATCCGATGTTTATAACGGTGTCTCCTACATTCCCATGCTTATGGACCGTTCGCAGTTGGAAGCATCCGTTCAGATGGTGGCTTCGTCCATGCCGATTCGTACTCCGGGACGTATCTATGTATATCAGAATTGGTTGCTGTTGGTTGAGCAATATAAGGGTATCCATCTGATTGACAATACAGACCCCGCACATCCAGTTCGAAAAGCTTTTTTAAGGGTGCCTGGCTGTCAGAGCATGGCTGTGGGGAACGGCATTTTATATGTGGACAATGCGGTCGATCTGGTCGGTATCAAAATAGACCTCGGCAGCTTGCAGGCGCATGAAGTAGCCAGAAACAAGAAGGCTTTGCCCGAAATCAACAGCCCGAACGGATACGTACCCTGGGAATTTTCACGAATCAACAGGCCGGCAAATACGGAAATAGTGGGTTGGACCAACAAAACAGCAATTTTATGAAAAAGATGATCTTGTTGCTGGCTCTGTCCGGCATCCTATTTTCATGTGATCCCTCTTTTGATAACGGTTCTGATTCCTCTTCGTCAGGAACAGGCGGCTCGATGGCAAAATTCACGTGCATCGGAAACCATCTGTATGTGGTCGATGAATCGTATCTGCAGACTTTTGATATTTCGGATTCCACCAAAATTACCCGAACTTCCCGCATACTTTCCGACTGGAGCAACCGAATCGAAACGATTTTTCCAAAAGATAGTCTGTTGTTTCTTGGTTCCACCTCAGGCATGTATATCTACAACCTGAAAGACCCTGCCACACCGAAATTTGTTTACCTATATACGCATGTGACCAGTTGTGACCCTGTGGTCGTTCAGGGTAAATATGCCTATGTCACCTTACGAACCGATTACGATACATGGTCTTGCAGCCGTGGCGTCGATCAGCTGGAAGTGATCGATATCAGCAAAACAAATGCGCCAAAAAATGTTGGAACCTATCCCATGGTCAATCCTCGAGGCCTTGGTATCGACGGAACGCATCTGTTCATCTGTGATGGAATGGACCTTTTGGTCATGGATGCCACGGATCCACTTGCTCTGACGGAAATAAAACGCATGGAACTGGATGGGACACCGTATGACGTAATCGCTAAAAACGGCATTCTGACCTTATCATACAGTTTAGGCTTGAAACAATATTCCTATTCCAACGATACTATTCAGGAAATAAGCACGATTTATTAATTAAACTTTCGATATGAAAAACCTACTCTTTGCTGTCGCAGCGCTGTTGTTTGCATCCCCACTGTTTGCTCAGGATTATGTCATCAAGGAACAGACTCCGACGTTCGCTCTCGGTTTTCAACCACAGTCTTTCACCTATAAAGCTGCAGAAATTGATATGGATCTGCGTCTTGCGCCGCGTAACTGGCTGACCATTGCTCCTAGACTGCAATTTGGAAATCCCAAGTTCAACTCGTACTTTTACGACCCGACCGATGCCATAGACAAGGGTATCGGCCTTGGCCTGACCTACCGCTATTTCCCGGTGACCTCGCGTACCCGGAAAATGAACGATGGAATGGGCCCCTTTGTTTCGGCAGCTCTGGATTTGATGCAAACGGATTATAATTATCTGGGAAGGCAATACTTGCCCTATACCGATCAATACGGGAATACGGGTTATACCGTTAATGATGAGTATAAGTACAGGCAAACCGTTGCCAATCTGGGTTTGTCCGTGAACATCGGGTACAGTTGGCGGCTTTTCGACATCATGTATATGGAAGCCTATATGGGTGTCGGAGTAAAGATGAGTGACTATGTCTTCGATTCTGAACGGAATGTTGACCTTGGGACAAATTCTTGGGACACCGGTTATTCGGGTTATTTTGTATCCAGTGGTTTCCGTATCGGGGTCTATCTGAACCGGTATAAATATGTTTTGAAATAGTAGTGTGACCAAAAACGGACTGTATCTTCATATACCTTTCTGCAAAAGCAAATGCTTTTATTGTGATTTTTATTCTGTTTCCGAGGCGAGTCTGAAGGAGGAGTGGCTGGATGCCTTGTTGTTGGAACTTAATGCTGAACCGGCTTTTCTGGGAACGGAAAGGCCGGTTTTGCGTACCGTTTATTTTGGGGGCGGAACGCCTTCGCAACTTTCATCAACTGAATTTGAGCGGATTTTTACTGCTATATCGGAGAATTTTGATCTTTCTGAATGTGAGGAAATTACGCTGGAAGCCAATCCGGACGATTTGACGCCCTCTTATATTGCGATGCTGCGACGATTGCCGTTCAACCGCATCAGCATTGGAGTGCAGAGCTTTGATGACGCGGAGCTTCGCGCGATAAACAGAAGGCATACGGCTTCCGCCGCTGCTGAGGCTATTTTGGAGTGTTCACGGCAGGGTTTCAGCAACATTAGTCTCGATTTGATGTATGGATTGCCAGGGCAAACGGTAGAAAGTTTTTTAAATTCTGTCAGACAAGCTGTTTCGCTACCTGTGAAGCATATTTCATCCTATTCGCTGAGTTGGGAAGAAGGATCGGTTTTGTATTCGAAATTGCAAAGCGGTGAGCTAAAGCAGGCTTCTGAAGAACTGTCGGAAACGTGTTTTTTCGGTATGAAAGACCTGCTGGAAAAGGCTGGTTTTGAGCAGTATGAACTATCGAATTTCGCTTTGGAAGGGTTTCATTCCAAACACAATTCGTCTTACTGGGACGGTTCGTTCTATCTGGGAGTTGGCCCTGGGGCGCATTCCTACAACGGCCTGGTTCGCCGGTTCAATCCGCCTTCCCTAAAGCGTTACATCGAAGGTGTCCGGCAAGGTTTGGATTTTAGAGAAACGGAGGAACTGGACACTGCGACCCAATACAATGACTTCATCATCACCCGTTTACGGACTTTGCAAGGACTGAGTCTTTCCGAACTAGACTTGAAGTTCGGTTCTGAAAAGTTGGCATATTGCCTAGAGAACGCTGCCCTTAGTATTCGGAACGGCACTTTGGAGCAAATGGGCGATTGGCTTCGGTTGACCCGAAAAGGCCTGTTCGTTTCGGATGCGGTGATGTCCGATTTGCTGGAGGTCTGATCAGTAATTTTCCAACACCTTTTTGAGCGTGTTTAGCTCGTAGCGGTTCATGGACGTGGTTATCATGTCGGGCCCGGCATAATATCGGAATTGGAGTTTGCTGCAAGTCTTGATTTTTTCGACCGTTTGTGGGTTGACCATGTAGGTGAGCTTGTACGAATTGCTCTCGTTCCTGTCGTATCCGGTCACGACGGAAACTTTTGTTGAATCGGCGGTGAGTACGTCCTTGCGTTTTTCATCCAGGCTCGAGAGGCGTTCGAACTGTACATCTTCCACCTTGGCATGAAAAGGCTTTCCGTCAATAAGCAGATATACACGGTCTTCTAGCATGAAACTGTTGGGATTCAATTGGATTCGGTCGAATATCCGGATTCCAGCAGTGGTATCTTTCCCGGTTTCCCTCAGGACGGTTTGGGTGATGCGGATGAGCGGCAAAAGATACCTTATACCAAATAAATTTCCCCGAAGAATTCAGGCCGGTGAAAATCAGGCTTTTCTGTTTTAATCGGGTTCCAGGTTACATAATGCGGTTGGTCGGTGGCGTCGGCGCATTTGTAGAAGTTGCCCAGAATCTTTGCCGGTAGGTTTTCAGGGTCGATGTCCATCAAATGGTACGGAATCCGAACGCAGAGTTCCCACGAGAACATTCCGTTCATGGCGTTGAAAGCCCGTTTACCGATGCTGGACCAGCGTTCGATTTCAGCCATTTCGGCAGGAGTGAGGTAAATGAAATTGTCGCGGGTCTTGAAGTGGCGGGCGGCTTTGCAAACGCCGGAGCAATTGAATTCAAAATTAAAGTATTCGTCACTGTCGGGAATCTTGACGAAGAATTCCACGCAACTGTCTTCGTGGACGTTTTCATTGTCCTTGGTGTTGACGGCGCGCAGGCAATTGCCGTGCACCTGATACAACAGGTATAGGTTGGTCTTGCTGTGTGCGGCGCTCACTGTCGTGATGGGCCGATACCCGTACTGTTGCGGCCAGTTCAGCGTTTCAACGGAAAAGCGAGTGCCGAATTCGTCAATGTGCTCGGCTACTTGTTCCAAAGAAAGCGTTTTCAGGTCAGGCAGGTACGGAATGGAAAGTGATTTCATGCCTTCAAAATTTTCTCTATATGACTACAATAGTACGATATTTTGGGGCTAAAAGCAAGTGTTCTGCAAAGTTTTACCTACCTTTGCGCCATCCAAGCAACCCCATCAACACTATGATTCAATTCTTTAGAACACAGGCCGATAGCATTATTGCTGTTCAGACTGCCCGTGGTTTTTCCGAAGCAGAAATCGCAAAAATGATTTGGCTTTTGAGCGATGCAAAACCGTTGGACGAGCAAAGCTTGTCCGGAATCTTTGTAGGCCCCCGTCGTGAAATGATTACGCCATGGAGCACCAACGCGGTAGAAATCGCTGCCAATTTAGGTGTGGATTGCATTCAGCGCATGGAGGAATTCTTCCCGGTTCAGTCCGAAGAAGCTGAGCACGACAGCATGCTGCAACGTATTTTCAAAGGGTTGAATCAAGACCTGTTCACCATTTCCAAACAACCGGAACCCATTCTGTCCATTTCGGATATTGCCGCCTTCAATCAGCAGGAAGGTCTAGCCCTAAGTCCTGACGAAATCAATTATCTGGACGATGTGGCCATCAAGATGGGTCGCAAACTGACGGACAGCGAAGTGTTCGGTTTCTCCCAAGTGAACTCGGAGCATTGCCGCCACAAAATTTTCGGTGGCGTGTACATCATCGATGGCGAAGAAAAACCTTCTTCCCTGTTTGAACTCATTAAAAAGACTTCGGCCATCAACCCCAACCGGTTGGTTTCCGCCTATAAAGACAATGTGGCTTTCAACGAAGGTCCTGTCATTGAGCAGTTCGCACCTGCCACTTCCGACAAACCCGATTATTTCGAAATCAAGGATTTCGCCTCTGTTATTTCTTTGAAGGCTGAAACCCATAATTTCCCGACTACGGTTGAACCCTTTAATGGAGCAGCTACCGGTACCGGTGGAGAAATCCGCGACCGACTGGGTGGTGGTAAGGCTTCCTTGCCCATCGCGGGTACTGCCGTTTACATGACTTCCTACCCCCGCACCGAACCGGACCGCGAGTGGGAGCAGTCCATGGAAGAACGCCCCTGGTTGTATCAAACGCCCGAACAGATCCTGATCAAGGCTTCCAACGGAGCCAGCGATTTCGGGAACAAGTTTGGTCAGCCGCTCATCTGCGGCTCCTTGCTCACCTTTGAACATGCCGAAAACGCCAAGCGATTCGCGTACGATAAAGTCATCATGCTGGCCGGCGGTGTCGGTTTCGGCAAAAAAGTCGATGCGCTGAAGGGTGAACCCAAAGTAGGCCAGAAAGTGGTGCTGCTGGGTGGCGACAACTACCGCATCGGGATGGGTGGCGGCGCCGTTTCCTCCGTGGAAACCGGCCAATATTCTTCCGGCATCGAATTGAACGCCGTTCAACGTGCCAACCCCGAAATGCAAAAACGTGCCGCGAATGTAATCCGTGCACTGTCTGAACTCGACCACAACCCCGTCGTTTCCATCCACGACCACGGCGCTGGCGGCCATCTGAACTGCCTTTCCGAACTGGTGGAAGCCACCGGCGGCAAAATCGACATGAGCAAATTGCCAATCGGTGATCCGACGCTTTCAGCCAAGGAAATCATCGGCAACGAAAGCCAGGAACGCATGGGCTTGCTGGTAAATGCTGAAGACATTGATTTTATCAAACGCGTCGCCGACCGCGAACGCTCCCCGATGTACGTGGTGGGCGAAACGACCGATGACCATATGTTCGTATTTGAACAGGCCGACGGCCAACGTCCCATGGACTGGCGCTTGGACTATATGATCGGCAAACCGCCGCGTACCGTTATTACGGATACGACTTTGAACGAAACGTTCGAACCGGTTACCTACGAAGCTTCTTTGCTGGATGAATACGTGGAAACGGTGCTGCAGCTCGAAGCCGTGGCTTGCAAAGACTGGCTCACTAATAAAGTGGACCGTTCCGTTACCGGTAAAGTGGCTCGCCAGCAATGTGTGGGTGAGATTCAGCTTCCGCTGGCCGACTGTGGCGTGGTTGCATTGGATTACCGTGGCAAGGCAGGTATTGCAACATCCATCGGTCATGCACCTCAAGCTGCCTTGGCCGATCCGGCTGCCGGTTCTGTTTTGGCCATTGCTGAATCCTTGACCAACATCGTTTGGGCTCCGCTGAAAGAACAGATTGACAGCATTTCGCTTTCAGCCAACTGGATGTGGCCGTGCAAAAACCCTGGTGAAGATGCGCGCTTGTACAAGGCAGTCGAAGCAGCTTCCGACTTTGCCATTGCCTTGGGTATCAATATTCCGACGGGTAAGGACTCCTTGTCCATGACGCAGAAATATGGTGACGAAAAGGTTTTTTCACCCGGTACCGTCATCATTTCCGCTGGAGCTGAGGTTTCGGATGTGAAGAAAGTGCTGACTCCCGTGTTGGTGAATAATCCAAACTTTCCGTTGTACCATATTGACTTTTCCTTTGACTCACTGAAGTTGGGCGGTTCTGCCTTTGCGCAGTCTTTGAACAAGATTGGCGACGAGGTACCGACCGTGACCAAACCCGAATATTTCCGTGAAGCATTCAACGCTGTTCAGCATTTTATTGAACAAAGCTGGATTGTAGCTGGTCACGACATTTCTGCCGGTGGTCTCATCACCGCCATGCTCGAAATGTGTTTCGCCAATGTGGACGGAGGTCTGGAAATCAATCTGGACGGTGTGGCCGAAGAAGATCTGATCAAGATTTTGTTTGCTGAAAACCCGGGCGTACTGATTCAGGCTCGTGAACCGCAGAAGGTTGAAAAGTATTTGAACGAAAACGGTCTAGGCTTTGCCAAACTTGGTGTACCTGCCGAAGAACGCCAGATACTGATTGAAAAAGACGGTGCTCAATACGATTTCTTTATTGACCATTTGCGCGATGTTTGGTTTGAATCTTCCTATTTGTTGGAACGCAGGCAGAGCGGTGTGAAAGCTGCTACGGCTCGTTTTGAAAACTATAAACTGCAACCGCTGGAATTCGTTTACCCTAAGGGCTTCAATGGCAAATTATCCAAATACGGCATTTCACCCGATCGTCGCACTAAAACGGGCGCTCGCGCAGCAATCATTCGTGAAAAGGGTGTGAACGGCGACCGTGAAATGGCCTACACCTTATATTTAGCCGGTTTCGATGTGAAAGATGTTCACATGACCGACCTGATGACCGGCCGTGAAACGCTGGAAGATGTGAACATGATCGTTTTTGTAGGCGGTTTCTCCAACTCCGACGTTCTTGGCTCCGCCAAAGGCTGGGCTGGCGGCTTCCTCTTCAACGAAACGGCCCGCAAGGCGTTGGATGCCTTCTATGCCCGTGAAGACACGCTGAGTCTTGGTATCTGCAACGGTTGCCAGTGTCTGGTGGAACTGGGTCTGGTCTATCCGGAACACGAGCAAATGCCCAAGATGCTGCACAACGAATCGCATAAGTTCGAGTCTGAATTCATCACCGTCACCATTCCCGAAAACCATTCGGTGATGCTGAGCTCTTTGGCCGGCAGCAAGCTGGGCGTTTGGGTGGCGCACGGAGAAGGCAAGTTCAGCCTGCCGTACGAAGAATCCAAGTACCACATCATTGCCAAATACAACCATGCCGCTTATCCGGCTAACCCCAACGGTTCCGATTATGCCACGGCTGGCATCTGTTCCGCTGATGGCCGTCATCTGGCCATGATGCCGCATCCCGAACGTGCGATCTTCCCTTGGCAGAACGCAAATTATCCGCTTGACCGCATAAATTCAGACCAAGTGACGCCCTGGATGGAGGCTTTTGTTAATGCTCGTTCTTGGATTGTAGAAAAAACAAAATAATGGCAATTCTCGGTAAAGTCAACCCACTCAAGGTGGTGAAAGTGGTGGACTTCGGTGTCTACCTGGACGGCGGAAGCGACGGTGAAATCCTGTTGCCAAAACGCTATGTGCCTGAAGTCTGTGAGATTGGCGATACCGTGCCAGTGTTCATCTACAACGATTCCGAGGACAGGCTTATTGCCACCACGGAGAAACCGTACGTCATGGTCGGTGAATTCGCTGCACTGGAAGTGGTGGAAGTCAATGAAGTAGGTGCTTTTCTCGATTGGGGCCTGATGAAGAACCTGATGGTGCCTTTCCGTGAACAGAAACTGAAAATGGAGGAAGGCCGCCGGTACCCGGTGTTCGTCTTCGTCGATTTCGACAGTAAACGAATCACGGCTTCAGCCAAGATCGAGAAATTCGTGGACGAAAGCAAACCGGAACTGGAAGTGGGACAGGAGGTTGACCTTCTCATCTACAAAAAAACGGATATGGGCTGGAAAGCCGTTATCAACCAACAATATACGGGTGTGCTTTACGACAATGAAATCTTTAAAGAAATCCACACCGGCGAGTCTTTGAAGGGTTTCGTGAAACAAATTCGTCCCGACGACAAGATTGACCTGATGCTGCAAAAGGCTGGATTTGAAAAGATCGATGACTTTGCACTGAAACTGCATGCATTGCTGAAGGAAGCCGACGGTTTCCTACCATTTACGGACAAGAGTCAGGCAGACGATATTTACGAAGAGTTCGGCATCAGCAAAAAAACGTTCAAGAAAGCTATTGGTGATCTGTATAAAAAGCGACAGATAGTGCTGGAACCGGACGGAATCCGGTTGGTCTGAATCCAATTCATTCATACATTAAGAGGAGCAATTCATCAATTGTTCCTCTTTTTTGTTTTTGAACTAGGGATAACTTCAACTCAAATAATCCCTTTTGTTCAAAAACAGCACGGAATTTGAAACATTCTGACCTGTTGTTTTCAAAACTAAACTGATACTTTTACAACCTGCAATGTGGAAGTACCACGCCTTGTCTATTAAACCATCTTTAAACACGAATTCGCTTTATGACAGTCCCTAAACTTAGCCTGAAGGAGAAAGTAGGATACGGCTTCGGTGATGCCGCTGCTTCCATGTTCTGGAAACTATTCTCCATGTATCTGATGTTTTTCTATACCGATATCTTCGGCATTGCAGCACCGGTCGTTGGCACGATGTTCTTGGTCACCCGGCTTTGGGATGCAGCATTCGATCCGTTTGTCGGTGTCCTTTCCGACAGAACCGATACCAAATGGGGAAAGTTCAGACCCTATCTGCTCTGGATGATGGTGCCGTTCGGCATTATCGGAATCATTACATTCTCTACACCAGACCTCGGTCCGACCGGAAAAATCATTTATGCCTACATCACATACTCCTTAATGATGATGGTTTATTCACTGATCAACGTGCCCTATGCATCGTTGATGGGAGTAATGACCGACAATGGCAAAGAACGGACCACATTGTCTACATTCCGTATGGTGTTTGCCTACGGTGGCAGTTTCTTGGTTCTTGCGTTGGCAGAACCCGTTGTCAGTGCTTTCTCTAAAATGGGGGGTGGAAACAATCCCCAACAGGGGTGGCAATTGTCTGCCATCGTATTCGCCTTGATTGCCATCTTGTTTTTCTTCATTTGTTTCTCGTGGACCAAGGAGCGTATCAAACCCATGAAAGAAAAAACATCGCTGAAACAAGATTTGAGCGACTTGTGGAAAAATAAACCTTGGTGGATTCTGCTCGGCGCTGGTATTGCAGTGATCTTTTTCAACTCCATCCGCGACGGAGCAGCCATCTACTACTTTAAATATTATGTGGTTAGCCAGGATGCCATGCAAATTGCCTCCATGGGCGTAACACTGACGCTCAGTACCCTCTATTTTGTAATCGGTCAGGGAGCCAGTATCATCGGTGTCATTCTTGCCGTACCCATCTCCAACCGCATCGGCAAGAAAGCGACGTATCTGGGAGCCATGGTTATATGTGCCGCTTTGAGCGTTTGGTTCTATTTCATCAACCGAGGTGATACGACTCAAATTTTCATCCTTCAATTCTTTATCAGCCTGACCATCGGTACCACTTTGCCGCTTATCTGGTCCATGTATGCCGACACTGCCGACTATTCGGAATGGAAAACCAAGCACCGTGCAACCGGTCTGGTGTTTTCCGCTTCGTCCATGTCCCAGAAGTTCGGATGGACCATCGGTGGTGCCTTGTGCGGATGGTTGCTCGGCTACTATGGCTTCAAAGCCAACGAGGCGCAGACTGTATTTGCTCAGGACGGCATCCGTTTGATGCTGAGTATTTTCCCGGCTGTCGGAGCGGCATTGGGCGTTTTGTTCATGTCGATTTATCCGTTGAGTGAAACCAAACTTAAAAAAATAAGTGCCGAACTGGCTGAAGCCAGACATCTGACCACTACTGACAAACCCTCTGAAAAAATATAATCTATGCAATACGGCCATTTCGACGACGCTAACCGCGAATACGTCATCACCAATCCTCAAACACCCTGGCCCTGGATCAATTATCTGGGCACGGAAGATTTTTTCAGCCTGATTTCCAACACCGCCGGAGGCTATTCGTTCTATAAAGATGCCAAGTTCCGCCGCATTACCCGGTATCGTTACAACAACGTGCCGATGGACAGCGGTGGCAAATACTTCTACATCAACGAAGGTGGAACGGTATGGAGCCCGGGTTGGAAACCCTGCAAGACACCGCTTGACAGCTATGAGTGCCGCCACGGAATGAACTATACGAAAATCAAAGGTTCTAAAAACGGCCTGGAAGCCGAGGTGCTGTATTTCGTGCCCCTAAAGACAAAGGCTGAAGTGCAGTTGCTAACCTTGCGAAATACCTCTTCCTCCGTGAAAACCTTCAAGGTGTTTTCGTTTGTGGAATGGTGCTTGTGGAACGCCGCCGCCGATATGGAGAACTTTCAGCGCAACTTTTCAACGGGTGAAGTGGAGGTTCAGGGTTCCGTCATTTACCATAAAACGGAATACAAAGAGCGCAGAGATCATTATGCCTATTACTCGGTAAATGCACCCATGGACGGCTTCGAAACCGATCGGGAAACGTTTTTTGGCCTTTATAACGGCTTCGATGAACCTCAAACCGTGTTGGAAGGGCAATCCCGTAACAGCGTCGCCCACGGTTGGTCGCCTGTCGCTTCTCATTGCTTGGAAGTGGAGTTGAAACCCGGTGAAAGCAAAAGTTTTGTATTTGTACTTGGTTATGTGGAAAATCCGCAGGACCAGAAATGGGAAAGCAAGAACATCATCAACAAGAAACCGGCGCTGGATGTTATAGGTAAATTCGATACAACTGAAAAAGTTATAGATTCATTCAATGAGCTGAAGGCGTATTGGAACAAATTGCTCAGCGTTTACACCGTCGATTCCGGCAACGAGAAACTCGACCGAATGGTAAACATCTGGAACCAATACCAGTGCATGATCACGTTCTGCTTTTCGCGCTCGGCATCGTTTTTTGAAAGTGGCATCGGCCGAGGCATGGGTTTCCGAGATTCGAATCAGGATTTGATCGGTTTCGTTCATCAGATACCGGAACGCGCCCGCGAACGCATCATCGACATCGCCTCTACGCAATTCCAGGATGGTGGTTGTTATCACCAATATCAGCCGCTTACCAAAAAAGGGAACAACGAAATCGGGCAGGGTTTCAACGACGATCCGCTTTGGCTCATCATCGGAACGACCAGCTACATCAAAGAATCCGGCGATTTTGGTATCCTTGAAGAGCCCGTACCTTTCGACAACGAACCGGGAACTGAAAAGTCCTTGTTCCACCATCTGACCGTTTCATTCGACCATGTCATCCACCATCTGGGTCCTCATGGACTACCTTTGATAGGCCGTGCAGACTGGAACGATTGCCTCAACCTGAATTGTTTTTCCAACGATCCGAACGAAAGTTTTCAGACCACTGAAAACAAGACGGAAGGCAGCAAAGCAGAATCGCTCATGATTGCCGGGCAGTTCGTGTTGTACGGTCGTGAATATGCTGAATTATGCCTTCGATTGGGCAAAAAGGAGGAAGCGGAAAGGGTTTTGCTGGAAGTCTCCAAAATGACGGAGGCTGTGAAGAAATTCGGTTGGGATGGAGATTGGTTTATCCGTGCATACGATTACTATGGAAATAAGATCGGTTCCAACGATAACGAAGAAGGAAAGATTTTCATTGAATCAAACGGTTGGTGTGCCATGGCTGGCATCGGTCTGGAAGAAGGCATGGTAGGCAAAGCCATGGATGCAGTCAACGAAAGACTGGACAGCGAACATGGTATTGTATTGAACAATCCTGCGTTCACCAAATACTACATCGAATACGGTGAGATATCGAGTTATCCTCCCGGCTATAAGGAAAACGCCGGCATCTTTTGCCACAACAATCCCTGGATCATGATCGGTGAGACCGTGCAGGGGAGGGGAGATCGTGCCTGGGAGTATTACCGCAAGATTTCACCGGCTTATACCGAAGCGCACAGCGAGCTTCACAAAGTGGAACCCTATGTTTACGCTCAGATGATAGCCGGTAAAGACGCTTTTCGTCCAGGTGAAGCCAAAAACTCGTGGTTGACTGGTACGGCTGCTTGGAATTACTATGCCATCACCCAGTATATCCTTGGCATCAAACCCGATTATGACGGATTGGTTGTGAATCCATGCATTCCGGCCGATTGGAAAGGGTTTACCGTGAATCGGAAATTTAGGGGAGCCAATTACGAAATCCGTATCAGCAATCCTGACGGTCGCATGAGCGGAGTTCGAAAACTGAGTTTGGACGGTGTTTTACTGGAAGGCAACCGTATTCCTTGTCAATCCGGCGGAGATCATCTGGTTTTGGTAGAACTTTAATGCGCCATGCCTAAAAAAACATTTTTGTATTCATTATTTATCGCGTCCTCTCTGTTTTTGATTTCCTTTAAAATGAATGATTTGCCCGTGAGGGAAAAATCCTTTGTTGAAATGAACGGATCGCTGCAGGTCAAAGGCACTCAACTCATGAATCAATTCGGCGACACCGTCGTATTGCGTGGAGTCAGTTTCGGCTGGCATTGTTTTCAGCCGAAGTTTTACAACGACTCCTGCGTCACTTTCCTAGTTAAGGATTGGAAAGTCAATGTGCTGCGTGCTGCAATGGGTGTGGATCCTAATCAAGGTTATATCAAGGACCCGGTAGGTAGTGTAAAATTGATTTCAAATGTTGTGGATGCAGCCATTAAGAACGGGGTGTACGTGATTATCGATTTCCACAGTCATAAAATACACACCAAAGAAGCTTTGAAATTTTTTACGGAGATGGCGACCAAATACGGCAAGACTCCCAATGTGATTTATGAACTGTTCAACGAACCCGATGATCAATGTTCATGGCCTGATGTTAAGGCTTACTCCGAACAAGTCATCGCTGCCATCAGGGCCATTGATCCGGATAATCTCATTTTGGTGGGCTGTCCGCGTTGGGATCAAGATATTCAGCTCGTTGCAGCCGATCCGTTGAAAGTTCAGAAAAACCTCATGTACACCATGCATTTCTATGCAGGAACGCACAAAAAGTGGCTACGTGATCGTACAGATGCCATAATGGCTAAGGGCATTCCTGTTTTTATATCCGAATGCGCAGGCATGGAAGCTACTGGAGATGGTCCGATCGATCATACCGAATGGTCTTTATACTTGGACTGGATGGGTAAAAATCATTTGAGTTGGTGTACCTGGTCTCTCTCTGATAAGGCTGAAACCTGCTCCATGTTGGTGCCTGGTTCCTCAGCGACCGGTTATTGGTCGGATGAAGCGGTCAAAGAGTGGGGTATGATAAGCCGAACGGCCATACGGTCTCGAAACAATACTCGCTGAAAGAAAGTCGTCGGTTTCGAAAGGAATCTTTTTACAGCACTTAATAGCCTGAAAATCAAACTTCAGGCTTTTATTTTGCACTTTTTTAAAAAATATGTTCACAATTCCTTTGCAACTAAAATATAACTTCGTTTCTTTGTGGCATAGATACATAGACCACTAAACATATATGCCATGATTGAAATCAAAAATCTAGTTTTTCAGTACAGAAAAAAGAAGCCCTTGTTTGAGGATTTATCCCTTCGAATGGAAAATGGAAGCATTGTCGGATTGTTGGGTAAGAACGGTGCCGGCAAATCCACGTTGTTGAATTTAATGGCTGGGTTGATACCCCTGCAACAAGGAAGCATGGTCGTCAATGGATTCGAACCGTGCAAACGGCAGCCCATCTTTTTAGCTGACGTATGCATGGTTCCGGAAGAGTTTGGATTCCCTTCCACCTCCATCGACCATTATATTAAGGCCACCAGCCCATTGTATCCAACGTTCGATTGCGAAAAATTGGATCGGATTTTAGTTGAATTCGAACTGGATCGAACGAGCAAGCTGAATCAGTTGTCGCATGGTCAACGTAAAAAGTTTCTGATCGCTTTCACTTTGGCCAGCAACTGCAAACTACTCATTTTGGACGAACCCACCAATGGGCTGGATATTCCTTCGAAAAGCCTGTTTCGTAAGATTTTGGTCGGATCTGTCACCGAACAACAATTGGTCATCATTTCCACCCATCAGGTCAAGGATATCGATACCATCATTGATAAGGTGATTGTTGTGGAAAACGGGAAAATCCTATTCGATCAGACCATGGAGAACATCAATAAACAGTGGTATTTCGAAACGGTACCCAGTCTTAATGGCTTGGACGGAGTCCTTTACCACGAAAGCAGCATGGCTGGTTATAAAGTGATTCTCCCCGTAACGGACGAACGGGAATCCCCGCTCGATCTGGAGCTTTTGTTTAATTCCATCATCAACCATTCCATCCAAAATTAATTATATGAAATCCAATGACTTTTTTAATATGAAGCGAGTTGGCCTGTTGGTCAAACACGATTTGATGATCAATCAAAACAAGTATTTGTTGAAAATGTTGGTCTTGTTTTTAGGTTTATATGCTTCTATGGTCTATTTTATGTTGAGTAATCCTAGCTCGTTTATTATATTTTATTACAAAGGTGGCCATATTGCACCTAATGGTTATGCGCAACTATATATTTTTGGTTTGATTGCACTGGGAATTTTCGTTGGGGGATCCTTCTCGGATTTAGGCAGCAAAGTCAAACGCACGTCCTTTATGTTGTTGCCTGCATCAACCTTCGAAAAAATAGTACATCCGTTTTTACTACGAGTGGTGCTTGGCATTGCGTGCTTTTTGCTGTTCTTTTGGGTGGATGCTCATTTGGCTAGTTTGACCGTTGCAAGAGCGCCGTCAATTTTGATAAAAGGATTGGTTTTGGAACCGTTTACTTTTGCTCAAGTTGTTAATGGATTTGGAAATGATGATTTTGTAGGTTTTACGTTTGCACTCTTTTCGTTTGGAATGTATTTGTTTGTAGTACCCCTGTTTTTCAAAAAGCAAGCTTTGCTGAAGGCTATCTTTGTATTTTTTGTAGGTATGTTTATGTACATGTCGTTTTTTGTATTATTGGCGCACTTGTTTCATCCAGGAACCTTTCATGGGTTTAATTTTTCGTTTCCCGATTACAATATATATAAAGGACTAACAAGTATCGATCTCTTTTTCAATTCAATAGCATGTATAAGTTGGATGTTTCTCTTGTTTTTAGGCTACTTTAAACTTAAAGAATTGAAGCTATGATAACCGATTTTAAATCGCCGAAAGGAATTTTCCAGCAAATAGCGGATACCCTTTCGCATCGAATACTGGAGGGTAAACTGCTCCCTGGCGACCGAGTTCCATCGGTTCGGGATTTAGCCGAAGAATTTGAGGTGAATCGCAATACATTGCTTCGTACGTATACTTTACTGAGCGAAGCAGGCATTATTGAAAACAAACGCGGAGTTGGATTCTTTGTATCTGACGATGCTGCCAAACGCATCCGGGACAAGGAAAAGGCTGCTTTTTTCGCCGAAGAACTACCCGATTTTACTCAGAAAGTCAAGCTGTTGAGTTTGACTGCAGACGATTTGACCGAATTATTGACGATTATTGAAAATAACAAGACCCATGAAAACAAGCACTAAAATCATACTAGCCTATACCATTCTTTTGTTGACTGGCGCCCTAACGATCTTTATCGCCGAAATCTATGTTGGAAAACAAGGTCAAGAAAAAAGACTTTACAACGTGTTTACCAAACAGCTACCCCCGTTTAGTGTAGTCGTTGCAGAAGAAAATGCCAGATTTCGTATTGAAATGAGTGATACCAACAGCATTGATTGGAAACTGCCCAAGGATATGAGTATAAAAGGTGAGCCGGCTTATGTTCGGAACGATACTCTTTTTGTAACGAAGACTCTTACAGGGGATGCCCAAGATTTTGTTGTTCGGAGTAAAGCACTAACAATCATTGTAACGTCAAAAGGCAGCTGCATTCGATTGATTGATCCAATACTGGATAAACTGACCGTACTTGGAAAAGGGGGTGAGGTGTTTTTGGATAATGAACAACAAAAAAATACTATTCGCATCGGGCAGTTGGATATCGTTGGTAAGAAAATGGATCGTATTCAAATTAGTATACCAATGAATTGCCTGAATGCTCAACTGGATAGTGTTGAATTGACTACTTACGCTCAAGTAAATGAGGCGAATCTTGATTTGGTGAAGAACTCCTATGTCCAATTCAATAACTATAAATTGTCACGATTAAAGTTGAAAAAAGATTCATCGTGTTGGGTAAAAATAAATTATAACCATGAAATTTAAAACAATCTTTATTTTATTACTCACCGCATTGCCGTTCACATCGTTGTTTGCCAAATTGCCTGAAAAATTCATCGGCAACTGGATCGATGCAAAAAGCAACGAGTGGACCTATGGTTTCTTTGAAGATTTCGCCGTGTATCAAAGCGACTTTTGGGAGTATCAATCCATCGAAACTGGGAAAGACGGTCGTACTACCCTTCAGTTGAAAAAAGGTCAGGAGCAAGCGGTTTTGACGCTGGTGTCCAAGAAGGACAGCAGCATTCAGGTTCGTTCCGGCAAAGGTAAAACCCTTCGTTTCAGCCGAATGGATAAATCGCTACCGAGTTTCTACAAAAAGGACACGATCCGTTTTGCCAAACCAACGTTTCGTAAGGACTCGGTCACCATTGTCGGTTATTATCGAAACTTGGACAAGGTTCCGGCTCAGTTTGCCAATCGGTTGAATCGATCACCATTTAATGTCGGTGTGCCTAGTTTTCAGTTGGATGAGTCTCAAGACTATTTGGCCGAT
>Ga0209429_10000058_pt1 | contig 73501 bp, 60 predicted proteins | sample BarGraNGADG00212_3_FD_184493 | JGI IMG/M metagenome (GOLD analysis project Ga0209429, IMG submission 184493) | Arctic peat soil microbial communities from Barrow, Alaska - Barrow Graham LP Ref core NGADG0004-212 (SPAdes) (version 2) | ecosystem: Environmental > Terrestrial > Soil > Wetlands >... | reverse complement strand
ACGCCGGGAACAGCGTCACGCTTGCTCGGGTCATCCTTGCCCCCGGCGACCGTGTCACGAGCCTCGTTGAGACCAGCCTCTTCCGCCTGCAACCCCAGCTCGCGGTCGATCTGTTCCTTGATCTTCCGGGCATCGGTGAGCATGGCATCATACTGGCCCTTTTCCTCACCGGACATGTCCCTCTTTTCTTTGAGGGGAAGATCGTTTAGCGCACGAGCCTGGCCTACAAGGCCAGCTCGCTTCTGCGCCAATGCATTGAGTTCTGTAACAGTCATATCATTGTCCTTTCGAAGGGTTATCCCTCGATGTCCAACCGTTCAAGCTCTTTCCGGCGAGCTTCATTAGCCGTGGCATAGTCAGGTGTGGTGCTATCGGTTGCCGAGTGATCCTCCTGGATCGGCTCGATTACCTTCTGAGTGAATTTGATGCTAGAGCGGTGCTCAGCCAGGATGTTCTCGGCTGATTTAGCGCTCACATCGGTGGTCGGATAGGCGGGATACGTGACCGGACTGACATCGAACAACTTGACTTCTTTGAGGGTACGAATCGGATTGTTGGGATCTGACTCATTCCACTCTTCCTGTATGGCCTGAAAAGCAAAAGACATCTGGTCGATGTCCCCACGCTTGACCGATACCATCAGATCGCGGCCAAGGTTCGTATCCGGCATGTTAATCTCACTCAAAAGCCCGGTAGCATCTTCGGCCAGTTTGAGCGTGCCCGACTTCGTGCGACCCAGGATGTTGTTGGCTTCGTGGTTGAAGAGAGCCTTTACATCGGCATGGTCAGCGAGCGTCTTAGCAAATGCTCCTGGAGCAATCAGTTCCCGGAAATAGCCAAGGTCGACAAGCGTGTTGAAGACTGCTGCATGGCCGACAAGCGTATTGTTGTCCGCAACTGCGCGAACCTCATCCAATCCAAACGTCCTGTACTCCAATTCTGCTTTAGGCATGATGTACCTCCATGATTTGCGCTTCAATCGTCGTCATAACGTCGTTCGCAAGAGCCAAAGATGACCGATTCGCATAGAAACTTTCGACGGCAAATATCAAGTCCTGTTTCTCGGACTCTGCTTGTACGACACGAGTCATCAATGCTGCCCCTTCAGACAGGCTGTAACGCCTTGCCTGGACTGCTGAAAACACCTCAGTCGTGGCATCATCTACGCTATTCCCATTCCCGACTGCACGGATTGTTGACGCAATAGGTGCTGAAAGTCGCTGTTTAGCGAAGGTTTCAAGTGATGTAACCATATAATCGGCCAACCACGAGGAAAAGCCCTGAACGTCGCCTACTGCAAGGAGTTTCCGTGCTTCCTTCAGGACGTCCTCACTCTCGCGCTTGGCGATATGATCAAAAGCATCCGAGAGGATGGGTTCAACGACAGAACGCCCAACCACAAAAGTGGGTGCCGGAACATCGGGCTTAGCGGGTGCCGGGGCGGGTAATGCACCAGCTTCGACCATATTCAACGGTTGCAGATAGACTTTCCCTTTGTCATCGGGCAAGGGGTTCATGTTTTCCAGGCTTCTGATGTCATCTGCCGACATCCAGCCCCAGTTACGGGCAACAGCATAGGCGGCATACCGGCTCGCCATGTCGCCTCGCATAAAACCGTCCATCTTGAATTCGGCGAAATACTTATAGGTGGGAAAGAGCATGCGATTGAAGCCCTGCTCCAGCCGGACAGCCCATGGCATGAGAGCATCGGTCACAAACTCCATCCCCAGGTGCTCGACGTTCGAGAACGTAGCGTGCGTCAGGTCGTTGATCTTGTGCGCCGGCACGCGGAACCATCCGGCAATCTCAGACCGCTCATACTCTCTGGTTGCCAGCAGCTGCGCATCCTCGGCATTGAGGGCGATCGACTTGTATTCGAGCCCGCCATCAAGAATGGCGATCTTGTGCTGGTTATGGCCGCTGTGTGCGCCGACCCATGCCTTGGCGAAGTCGATCTTCTTTTTCTCGTCCGTCATCGGCGCGGCAGACTGCAAATACCCGCCCGGCGTGCTGTCGTTGCCGAAGAAGCGAGCAGCATAGTCCTGAGCGGCTTGGGAAAGTCCCAGCGATTCGCGTTGGATGGCGATCGGGGAATGTCCGATTAGACCGTCGAAGGACAGGCCGGGGATATGCAGGACCTGAGTGGGGTCGAGATGGCGCACGCCGGTATACGGAGAAGAAAAGGTGTAGACCAAGCTGCCAGTCGCGAAATCGCGCTGCACGGTCATCCAGTCGGGGCGAAGCGGCCACAAGGCACATGGTAGTCCGGCGTAGTTAAACTGGATCTCGGAGTAGGAGTTTCCCCACAGTAGCAAATGCTCCATCATGGTTTCACGGTAGATGAACGATGTCATCTCGCGATTGGGCTCATCATGCAACACGTGATAGAGCGGATGGGTTGTCGCCACTGTTTTGCCGTTCTCATCGCGAATATAGACCATGAGCGGCATGCAAGCCATGGACTCTGCCAGGACACGCACGCAGGCATAGACGGTCGGGAGGTTTATGGCTGAATGCTCCGTGACGGGGACGCCTGATTCTGTCCCGCCTTGTGAGGACAACCAGTTGGCAAGGTTCTCACCAAATGCCGCTTCTGAGCGCTTGCCACCAAATACCCGCTGCATCGCTGTTTTGATTGTCACGATTCCTCCTATCCCGAGTACACGAATATCCCGGGGTTGGCCGGCGGGGCTTCCGGCGTCATGATGAACCGGAACAGTGCGTCGATTGCGGCAGCGATGCCGTCAATGCGCTTGGTCACCTTGACCTTCGTGGGTTTTATATTGCCAGCAGGATCACGGACAACCGAAACATTGTCCGCCATCCATCGAAGTACTGGGTTACCGCCATGTGCCAATTGCTCTGACAGCATCAGGCGCTCGAATTCCTTCGATGCTGGGGATAGGCTCTTATACCCTTGCTGGACAGTGACAACGTCCCATCCGTCAGCCATGAGCGACGTGGCGAACTGTGTAGCATTCCAGGGATCTGTCGCCGCGCCCGCGATACCGGAACAAAGAGCCTTCCGCGCATTGGCGTATGCCCTGATGAACTCGTAGTCAACGACATTCCCTGGCGTGGTGCGGATAAATCCCTGCTGCACCCATGCCTCGTAGTTCACGTGATCGCGCTCGCTGCGCCCTTTGATGTTGTCGCCAGGGATGAAGAACATCGGCACGATGTCCCAGCGCCCACCAACAACCTTCGGCTGCCAGACTTCGACGGCCGCGGCAATATCCGTGGTCGACGCCAGATCGAACCCGATATATCCTCGGCGCCCCTCGAGCGAGGCAATTGGAACCTTGCACTTGTCCCAGTACCCGAGGTCGAGCCAGCGCACGGCCTGGTGCACCCACATGTTGAGCCGCAGCTGCTTGAAAGCGTTCTGTTCCCCAGGGTTGTTCTCGGCCTTATGCGCCGCATCCGCAATCTCTTCCGGCTTGATGATGACGCCATAGGAGGGATTGGCAGCCTTCCAGGTCGTCTCAGCCGTCCAGTCGTCGCCTTCGTCCGCCTGCTGGATGAACACAAAGTACGAGGGATCATCCACGTGTCCGCGGGCGATGTTGAGCGCATACTCATACTGCTCGCCGCAGATCGTCGTGTCGTCGTCGCCCGCTGTGGTGATCGCCACAACCATTGGCTGCTCTCGCGCCATGGTCGAGGTCGTGAGAACGTCCCAGAGCATGCGGGACTTCTGCGCGTGGAGTTCGTCGAACACGATACATGAGGCATTGAGACCATGCTTGGAACCGACCTCGCGGGAGAGAACACGGTAACGCCCGTTGTTGCCTGAACACCTGAGCTGAGCAGCGTAATGAGTGACGCGCTCCGTAAGGGCAGGCGACGTCATAGCCATATCCTTGGCGACCTCAAACACGATCGCGGCCTGGTACTCATCCGCTGCGGCCGAGTACACCTCGGGTGAAGACTCGCCGTCTGCCAAGAGATGATACAATGCTATACCCGCACAAATCTCCGACTTACCATTCTTCCGGGGCACAGAGATGTACGCCCGCCGGTAGAGTCTCAGCCCATCTGTCATACGTTTCCATCCATAGAGGTTACGAAGGACATACCGCTGCCACTCCATGTCCACTTTGAACGGCTCACCAGCCCACTTACCCTTCGTGTGAACCAGGTACTTCTCGAAGAACTCAACGGCGTAGGAGGCTGCAGCTTCGTCGAAGTAGGCGGTATCAGAGGAAGGAATTGGGTTAATAAACCTCATTTCTTCTTCCTCTCAGGCGGCTTTGACGTCGGCGGCCTGAATGGATCAGCGGATGCCTGGTTGTTGGAAACGCCAAAGTTGGGTTTTGTAGATTCCGGGACTTTGATACCGGTTCTGGCCGACGGCGTGAAGCCCATCTCGCGTGCTGACTTCATCATCGCATCGTGATAGGTCTTCGAGATATTGACCCAGGGAGAGACCTGTTCAGCGCAATACCCATGCTGGCCGGTAATGATCACGGTCGGACCTTCTCCATTCGGTGGCATTTCAAGATGCTTCTCGGCTTGACGCCAGCGAGCGTACCCTTGGCAGTACGAAGACAGGACTGCTCTGTCGACGGACGTCAGAAGGCCGGGAACCTTCGAGAGGATCGTGATGACTCTGCGCCATTCTGTTTTTGCCTCGCCCGTCAGCCAATTGGGGCAACTGATGACTGCGGTCTCGAACTTCGGCTCGTTCAGGTTCTTGATGCGCCCACTACCGAGCTTTTTCAGGGAAGAAGGCATGGCTTTCGGGCCTCTTCTACCCATTTCGATGGCCCCTATGGCTGAAAACTCGGACATTCGTGGTTTGCTTGCCCACCACCGGCTCTGAGGCGTTCACGTTGTAGAGATTTGACCCGCCCCTCCCACCATGCATGACCACTACGTTTACAGTCACGCGGTCGCGCCCTGGAACGCAGTCATAGAGAGCAGAACTCGATGTCAAAGAAGGGCTAGTCATCATGCGTGCCGCCCTTCTCAGGGTGCTTCTTGTTATGGCATGGATCACAGGACGATCGAAGGTTCGATTGTTCAAGAGCAAGGAGGGGGTAGTCTCTGAGTTCCTTAATATGGTGCACCATCGTGGCAGGTGTGATCCTACCCTCAGCAAGGCAGTCCTCACAGAGAGGGTGTGCCGCGAGTTTCCACTCTCTAGCCTGTCTCCACTTTGCACTCTTATAGAACTCATGTTCAAACTCGCCCTGTCTTGCCTTGTCATACTCATGGGCAGTCGACTGTTGATGATCGACACAGTATGAGGATGAGGGCATAGCATAGTTGTGACATCCTGCCTTGCCACAGTAGCGATGTGCGGCATATGGCATGTCATCTGTCCTTGTACTTGAGAACCCTGACCATGAACCAGTAGACGAGTGGACTCACAGTGTTGGCTTTGACCTTGTACCGGATGTCCAGCACTGAGTCGCCAGTCTGCGGTTGCGTGTCTGAGGGTGTCATCGTAACATGCACATAAGTGGCGCGACCTGTGATCTTGTCATGCCCGGTGATGATGAATGACCCTGTTGAGAGAGTCATGCTGTCACCATAGGTGAGAGCGGGGGCTGCACGAGTGTGGTGCTAGCAATCAGGGAAGATGCAGTCATGTTTAACCCGCTCTCAATGTAGTTGTAGGAGCTATGGGAGTCGCACCCACATCGGTACCCAGACCGATTGCTGCTATCGCTCCATGTGTAGACCATGTCAGTACCCTGCCCTCTTATACAGCCAAGCAGATAGCCGCATACACAGGCGCGCCAGAGAGCCGGAGGTCATGAGTTGAACATGACGTTCGCGCAAAGTCAGCACGTATTCCACAGCGGGCTCCGGCATAGGCATAAGCGATGACGTCAATGCAAGCGACGGAAGGAGTTGCTCTTTCGAGCTGGGAGGAACGTCGCCTGCATTCACGCGACCATTCATGTCGATCGTGCGGTCAATTGGCATCATGGGCGATGACGAACGACGCATAGAGCGTCACGTGCGACTGGTTCTTGATAGTGGACAGTTTGTTGACTTCTGGCAGTTGGGATGCAGATGCGACAATGACAACTTTGGTCTCGCCGTAGCGATCTGTCGTCGAGTGATCGAAGTAGCACTCGAAGCAGCAGAGGGCATCTGCGACGCGTTCTGGTTCTTTTCTCTGCTTAGGCATGCGAAATCCCCCATGCGTTCAGGGACAAACAGCGGGCCTGACCCTGGTACATGGGGGATCTGTGGGGAGTATGGTAAGAAGCCGCGAGAAGCACGGCATACTGCGCTATCTGCTGCTGACCACACTCGTTGTGCAAGAGTAGACCCCCAAGTCTGCTACTTCGAATAGTCTACAAGCGTGTTTATGAGTTGACAAGTTCCTCACTAGTCCTATTTCCGATATGCGGTTTTGGACCCCGACGACCCCCTATTTCAGTGACATACAGCGCTTTCGCATCCACGGCTTCTGCATAGGTCGGGTAGGTCCCGATATAGTGCGGTCCGCACCTCGCCCGAAACTTGCCTTCGACTGTTATGCGAATGCCAGGTGTTTCTGTTGGCAGAAGCACTTCCTCGATGTGCGGTTTCTGCGGCTTCTCTTGCCTGTTGGGAACATGCCGCCAATAGAGGAACTTCACGGCAGTCTTCGTCCTGCCGTCAATCGTCTCCCTGTCCAGCTCGAACAGGATGTCGTACTTCTTGGAAAGTCCACGGATGATGACCCCGGCGACATCCTTTTCGTTCCGTTCGATCATCTGGTCACGTAAAGCATGGACGGCGTCACGCGCATTGCCTCCTTGATACTCAAGCACGACATTTCTGCCGTTGCCGTCCCTGCCGTCTCGTTTCATCGTCTTAAACCCAGCCACTCGTAGTAAAGGGGCCTTCTGTTCCTTTCCTTGCATACCTCGCCTCCGTGCTTCTTTCCGTGATGCCCTTCATTTCAGTTATGCAAGACCCCTCACCTGAACTTGTCACTGGCCCGCTTTGGTAGGACGCGGCGAAGGGTATCTGCTCCCTTACGTCAAGTAGTCAGCACCCATTCGCAAAACGGTCTGTAACTCTGACGACCTTGGCCTTTCCTGTCTTTACCTTTCGAAAATCCTTACAGCTCGAGCTAGAACATACAGATTCCGGCGGCCACGGGACCTCTGGCTGGCACACCTTCAAATTGCAACTCCGGGACAAGCGAACGCACCAACCTTCGCCCTCAGGTTCAGATCCATCTTCACGCTGCTGAGCCACGCGCGAAACGAGCTCTTTTTGCATTACGTGTGGAAACAGCTCGCCGACATATCCTTCGTCAACAACTTTCACGTCTGAGTCGTTCATGCCTCTACCTCTGCCCCGACGTATTCCTTGCACTTCATGCGTGGCTTGTCACATCGGATAGGTCCAACGCATTGCTCACAGTCCGTTCCAATGAGCTGGCACTTGAAGCAGAGACAGCCGTTCTCCAAGCAATGCTGTTCCTTGCCTTCTTCTGTGCGAAAATCAGGACAAGCGCCGATCTTGCCGCCGGTGCCACCGATCTTCTTACAACGCTCGAACCCCTTGCAGTCGTGACAGCTCTTGCCCTCGTTGGCACAGGCAAGGCAGAGGCAATCGGAACAGTCCCACAGCATCTTGCCCGCGGAATACCATTTGCCGTCCAGGAGCACAGCGATCGGCTCTTTCACAGGCTTGACGGCCGGGGCTAGAATCGCCAACCGTTCTTCGTGCTCTTGCTTCCTCGATTCAAAACCTAGGCGTTCAATAACGTGGTCGGCTGGAAGTTCCGAAAGCAACCGGTCTATTGCCACGATGTCAGAGCGCAGAAACTGCATCTCCTGGTCATTCTTGGTGAATGGAGCAGGAGCTGGTTCGAGCTTTGGCTTCTTCGCCTTGACCGGCTTCTTCGTAGGTTCGATGGCAGGAGCTGGTGGGACAGCAAGCCAGGCGAGGTACGGCCCATAAGTGCAGTGAGGGTTGTCGCCATATGGGCTCCAATATTCGCAGGTGCTTCCGTTACAATGCGCACTGTTGAAATAGGCGCAGGGATGGAGCTTGAAAAAACGGATGCAGTGGATTTCCTCGCGTGGTTCGCTCCGGATGCATTCGTCACAGGGAAGATGGTTGCGGATAGCGTTTCCCGAGGCACAGTAGTACCACTCCTTGCTGAAGTCGAGACCCTCGTCCTGGCTAGATTCGATCTTCGGGACTGGCTGACGGAATGCCGCGCCCGCGAAGGTATCCACTGCCTTGCTCGCCCAAGGAGCTGCGACTAGCGTGATCGGCTCATCGAACAGAGAGCCACACCATCCCGTATCTTTCGGCTGAGGTCTCATTCCAACACCGCATCCGGATCACAACGACCCAACAGGAAACAGGGCCACTGACCGTCCCCAGTTCCTTCTTTCTCAAACCTGCAGTGCACGCACTCAGACGCTCCTACATGCCTTCCACCATCATCCTCAGATCCACGGTTCCTCGACTGTGTGTTTGGAAACAGCTCGTCAACATAGCCACTGTCGACCGGCCCGCGTCTCACTTCGCACCACCTATCCGCAGAATCTCAACAGGAACATTCTTGCGCCTGCCAAAATGTGTTGCTTCGTGCGTTGACCATAAGAACACATCTAGTTTGTAGCCTCTGATACTGCCACCAGTGTCAAGTACCTCACATACTTTTCCATTGTTATACCCGGGTATCCGTACTAGCGAGTGCATCGGCAATAAACACAAGTCTGCGGCGACACCTCCGACTCTTACTCGTTGTCCGGAAGCGGTCATAAGAGGATTGCCGTCACATTCAGCCGCAGTCGGCGAATAACACGTTATCTCGAACTTTAGTAGTGCCTTAACAGGTTTTGACACCCTTGTCGTCACCTTTTCAGTGGGAAGTGCTACGCTTGCCAGCCTGCGAGCGACCCGGAAGTTGACGATATCCCCTGCGGTGGCCTGCCTGGGCGCCAGAAGCATGAGCATCAGAACGAACAGCGCGACAAGGGCTGCCACGAGCAGGACAATGGCGATCTGGCTGTAGTCGACGCGCGCCCGCTTGCGAGAGGACGACTTCATTTCTTCGCCCGCTTCTTGGCTTTCTTGTGAGACTTTAACTTGAGGTGCTTGAGGCCTTTGACAACTTGTTTGGCAGTGAGGTCTTCCCGCCAGAATTTCATGTAAGGAGGATTGTAAGGTGCGAACTGCTCGCCTGAGGTCATGGTATCCTCAATAACAGGTCGCCGAACGTCCGCGCCAAACTTCTGGCATAATCCTTGCACTTTCCGTCAGAGTTCTTGTCTCTACAGTTGGGTGCGTTTTCTAGCAACTTCCAACCACTTCCCGTTACGGGGTCAATATAAAAAGTCGCGCCAACGGCACACCGTTCGCCCGAGTATCGATCAAGGTAATGATGACAACTCGAACAAGTGTTCATGCCTTGCCCCACGGATGCCCGGCGAGATCAAGATACTCGAACTTTAAGCGCTTGAACTCAGTATCACGATACCAGGGCGTCACCTTGACGAGCAACTGAGAGGATCGAACGAGATACTGCCACCGGGCTGGGGAAAGATGTTGTTGCCACCATTCCTGACAGAGCTTCGGGTCGGCGTGTGGCGCGCCACTATTGACCTGATGGTCGTCATGGCAGCGCATTTCGATGTTCTCCGTGAGCCAACGCATGGACTTGTAGATGCCCTTTGGGAAGATGTGCGAGGCCTCGAGGTTTTCGGTTGCAGGGCAGACGACACAGTGGCCGCTGTCCCGGACCATGCAGATGTCACGAGCGATTGAATCAAGCGTCTTGACAGTCACATGCTGTGCTGCCACTTTCGCGATGCCCCCCTCAGAGCTTCGAGAACTTTTCCGTAGTGCCGTGCGACGTAATGGTGTTCGCCGTAACTCCGTTCTTGTCATCTGAGACCCCCAAGTCTGCTAGATTTTTGGTGCTATACCCCCGACCCCTCGCAGGGCCGAAATACTGTCCTAGTCTAGTGGTGCTATTCTGTCATGACCCTCTCCAAATACCCTGCTGGGTATGTCTTATCGGGAATACCGCATGAATGGCTCATAGCCTCTACCATAAATTCCTTATTTACGGACATGACCCGCCGCCTCGAAGACAACTCTGTCGGCCCACTCAGCCTTTTTCCCCTTGTTCCACTGGGAAACAGGCCTCAGATAGCCAACCACACGAGAGTAAACTTCCGTCCTGGTGCGCTTGGCTGCCGGGATGATGACACCGTTGTCCAGCTGGAGATCACCGTTTGCAAGTTCAACCATAGGGTGCCACCTCACTGATGTCCGCTCCGCAGTTGGCGCAGACCATCGGGTTCTGATGTGCGAACTCTGCCGGGTCAATGAACCCACCTGGAGACCGATAGCCTTCCGGCTTGTCATCGATCGGGCGATGCCAGAAGTTGATACGCCCGCATTTTGGACAGCCGGTAGCTTTCAGACCAACATCTGCAAGTGTCGATTGCCGAAAACGTCCACCGCTACCTCGTGCAATAATGTGTCCGTTTGATGCTTTGTAGGCTCGGTTCATGGCTTCTCTGGGAAGTTGGTAATGGAAGTAACACTGACCGGCAGCTCGCTCATGGCCAGTGCTTCAAGCGCTGGATCAATAGGGACGTTCACCAGAGGTCTCCTTGAGAATAAGGTCGAACGTTCTGCCCCCGACCTTGAGTTCTTTAGCTCCAATCGCAACGGGATGTTTATCTGTCGTGAAAAAAACCTGGCCTACGCTTGCCTCTCGGATGACGACCTTGCGAAGGGCGGATTCAAGAGCATCCATTTCCTCGCAGCCATCTTTCCAGACGGCATGACCGTATTGTGTCCCGATGTCTACCGCCTTTTCCATGAGTTGATGAACGTTCATCTTGCTATAGTCAGTCATGGCTTCTCCTTTATGTAGGCTAGTTCTTCAGGCGTAGCCAGCAACCCATACCATGCAACGGAATCCTTGGGAAAGAGCCAATAGTCTCCTACGGGCAGAGACCCGTCATCTTTCGTATAGACGACTGTTTCATCAGGAAAATCACAGGCGTGGATCCACGTTCCCACGCTTGCTTCTTCGATGATCTTACGGCGGATAGCGTCAATGATGGCATGTTTTCTTCCTACTGCCTCCAGAGGGTTCTTGTCGACCACGGTCACACCATAAACACCGTGTATCTCCCAGTGAGTTCCGGCCTCGTTGCGCGCCCAATGCGCATACTCGCAGAACAATTCATCGACAGTCATGTGGTCATAGTCGTTCATACCGTCACCCCCAGCACTCCGCAAACGAGCCGTCCCAGCACATCAACGAGAACTGGGCCCTGAGCTCCTATCTCGACGGGACGATGAAGCTGTACCTGGTATGCCAGAGTCCCCTTGAAGTCAATCCTTATCTGTTCGATACGCAGACTGCCACGGTCTCCGTTTTCTGCCAGTGTCCGCACCCCCATCTTCTCGGCGACTTCCTTGGCATCCAGGGAGAGCAGCCACATCTCGAGGGTGTCGGCACGGTAGGCGGCATACGTGTGTGCACGAATCCCGCCATGCTGGTCTTTGGCTCCTTCGCCACACGCATCAAACTCGTGGAAATCAAACTTACCATTACCATGCAAGTCTTGTCCAGCGCACTGTTCGAACCACACACCATCGCAGGGACCGTATTCAATCCCATGGTCTGGCTGCGTCCGCACATGCCTCAGGAACCCTGCGTCATAAAGCCTCCTGCTGACTTCGAGTGATGTGTATTCGATCATGCCACCACCTCGCAGATCATGTCAAATACTCGCCGCTGCCAATGCAACTGGTACACGCACTTGCCATTCTCCAGTTGGACCGGGAGTGTCTTGACGTAGTCCTTGCCCTTGTCAGAAGGAACCCACTCGCCGCCTACACGGTACTGCAAACCCGCGAATTGAAGGCGCTTGTTGGTCTCTATGCCAGACATACGCGGCGAGAACATCCTGCCGATCTGCGTTGGAGTCACATATTCCAGAGCTGCCGATTCAGGCACCGGCAGCGCCGGGATCCCCTGGGCGATCTTGTCGACGCGCTGACTTACTTGGTCAACTTTGGCATTGGCCGCGGCGATCTGCTGGTCCTGGCGCTCGAGGTCGTCCACGAGTCCGCGGAGGATACCATAGACGTTCTTCGAGCTTGGCGGGGTATAGCTGCCGGTCTTGCGGATTTGTGGAAGGACGTCGGACGCTACCCAGCTGGTGAACTTCTCTGCTTCGTCTTTCCGGCTCGTGAAGGCCAGCTTGTAGAGTCCGGCTTCTGTAATAACGGTCACTGTCTGCTTTCCCCCAAGGGTATCCACAGTACTGAGACCCTTCATGACGTCCGGCAACCGTGCCAACGCCTGCGACGTGTTAGCAATCGCCAGGACTTCACAGACGTCCCTTGCTATAAACCACGGTTCTCCATCCTTGTTCACGGTCCTCACTTGCTGCGTTTGATACTGAAACACCTGTAGTTCTTCCATTTGTTGCCTCCCCAAGTCTGCTAGTCCTACCTTACTTCTGGCGCATACTCTCGCCAATAAAATTGACCCAGCTTGCCATCTCCAAGAGCCGGTCGGTGATACGCTCGAATCCTGCCCGCTCCTTGAAGTCTTTCCAACTGAGATTCGTGGTCATGACGATTGGCAGTTCGCGCCCATACCGATATTCGACGACTTCCTCCATCTGCGCCAGGGCGAATGGCTCGACGTACTCTCGGCCGAAGTCATCCACGAAGAAGTACCGTGCGTCCTGATTGTCAATGGACCCTCCATTGTGCAGGGTTGTGAAGATGCCGGCCGAACGCCAGAAGGCGAAGAGACTCGCCCGGCGAAGGGAATGCTCGATATCCATGCACGCCCGTTCCGCAAGCATCCGGGCAAGATAGGCCATAGCTGTTGTCTTCCCTGTTCCTTTTGGTCCTGCCAGGATGATGGAGCTCGCCTTGTCCAATGTCGCCTTCTTTTGGATCAGGGCTGGGTCACAGTGGAGATATCGGGAGCCGTAGACGTCCTGAAAGGCTTTCATCACTTCGTCTGGCACGTTCGCGCGGCTGACGAGCGCTTTGTCCTGGTCCGCTTTGTCGAACTGGACGTTATGCTCCCACTTTGGACATGCCGGGAGAAGAGCACACCAGTCCTTCCACGTCGAAGCGTTTGTCAGCTTCGCGTGCCAGAGGTCGGATGCCCCGACATAGGACGTCTGCCATTGAGTCAGATCATCAGTCAAACCTTCCTCGGCGTTACGAACGAGGCGGGCGAGGATCTCCTGTGTAGAGTCCTTGCGAATTTCTGTTGTCTCAATCATGGACATGGTCCTCAGCTCCGTCGAAGTCGTGTTCATTCGAGACAGATGTATGGCGTTGAAGGGTCTCACGTTTCGGAGGGTTAGTCAGATAGCTCTCGAACTTTGTACCGAACAAGGTCTCTGGCCTGAGATACGTCTGCATCTTCACATCGCCGTACCAGGCGAGGACCATGTTGTCGACGACGGTCTTAAAGTTCTCCAGAGTGAAGCCTTCATGCCATCTTGCTCTGATCATTGCCTGTGTCTTGTCGGTCGAAGGTTTAAAGAGAGTGTGTGCCTTGGCGTTCAGATAGGCGATGATTTCAGGGTAGGGGATGGCGGGCGTTTTCTGCCCGACAATGGTTTTCTCTTTGGATAAGGATTCGGATAAGGATAAGGATAAGGATTCAGACGGCGGATTGTTGCAACTCGCCGCAACTCGCCGCAACTCGCCGCAACTCGCCGCCGATTGTACCAAGGTGTCGAGAGTAGCCGCAATGTGCTGCGCGTCGCTGCCATCTGCCGCAGGGAGCGGACACTTGTGACGCTTGTTGCGAACGCGCTGATGCTTCTCCCATTTGGACACCTGGAGATATTCTTTGCCTTCGGCCTGGTACAGGGTAATCAGGCCAACTCTAGCAAGGTCCAGCAGCCAGGTCTTCATATCTTCGACGGGTATTTTGCTGATGCGGAGAGGATAACACCGTGCCAAGACAACGACCGGGCGAGCATCAGTACAGCCATAGTCGTCGACGACGACCAGCAATCGATAGAATAGGTTCTCTTGCGATGGACAGAGTTCGTCCAGGGTTTCAGATGTAAGGAGGGAATCACTGAGGATTCTATTCGACATCGGGTTCACCGCGGCCTGGTGATCCGGATTCGAGGTCTTTCTGGTCAGCGATCCACTTACGGACCCTGTCTTCCGGGAAGAGTTTCTGGCACAGGCGCATGAGTTCCTGACGCTCTGGACCAGAGAGGCTGGATTTCGCCGCCATGTCGAGGACGATATTTGGAATGAGAGTGCGCCCGCGTAGGGTCAATGGTGTCTTGCTCAGCTTCATCGCCTGCCTCCGCTATCTGACGGTGGCAAGGATGGCTTGCCACATGGGTGCTTCACATGGAACAGAGGGAAAAGGGGCCGTCCCCATGTGATGGCGTCGGTCAGTTGCAAGCTGGCCCAAGCCCCTTCCAATCGCACTATATCCACGTTTATTTGCATGTCAAGTGCCTATGGCAAAGCCCCGGTAGTAGCAGACTTGGGGTAAGCGACCACCGAGGCTCCCCCAATTGTACAACATCCTCGGTTTTGTCAAGTGAGAGTTTTTTCATCTTGTGAGCAAGGCTCCTTGCCCCCTTGGCTCCTAGGCGCTTAGGCATCATGGCGTCTTGCCGTCAAGCGATAGCATCGCCTTTGGGTACTGCTGGATCGTCTTACCATCCGGCCAGAAGTGTGACAGACTCTGCTTCTGGAACAAGGGGATACCATGCTGCAGTGCCTGACTGCTAAGATCATAGACCCAGTCCGCCTTTGGCTGCCGGTTCTTTGACCCGGGTCCAGTCATCGCGCCGATCACCAACCAGTCGATGGTATCTCCCCAGTCCATGTACGGGGCAATGTCCTCGAGGAGGGGTTCTGCTGACGCCCAGGTATGCCAGCCTTCCTCATGGAGTGGCCACAGGTGATCGCGGAAGGTACTCGTGTCGTTTGCCGTGTCGAAGGTTGCACCCAGCCACCAGTTAGCATGGGGTTTGATCTTCTGCTGGTAGATGAACAGGCGCTCGTACCTCTCCGGGTTCTTGGTCAAAAACAAATACTGATGCTGCGGGGCTGCTTCACATGCCGCAAGCACCTGATTGATCCACTCGTCCGAGACCCAATCGCCGAACAAGTCGGCCATCGAGCAGACGAAGATGCGCGACGGCTTCTTGACCCACAACGGCTCACTCAGGCGGTAGCTGTGGAGCGTCGGAGCAAATCCATACTTCCATGCTCCGCCGTTGCCGACCATGTGTCTGATTTCGTGAAGGCCATTGCCCGGTTGGGTGCAATCGTCCCAGTTGTCAGTTTCCTTAGGAGTGAATCTCTGCGCCATTCGGCGGGCGTAGCAGTAGTCACAGCCGTGCTGACAGCCCGTAACCGGATTCCAGCTGTATTGCGCCCAGTCGATGCGTGTGCGGTTCATGGCTTCACCTTCGGTTCAATCGTTACCGTGCCACCATATGGGTACGCTTTCAGACACTCAGCAGTCCGCTGACGTCCGGAACGAACCTCGCTGTCCTTCAGTTCGGGATTGGTGCAAGCGTCCGGGCCCTCGTTCTCAGATGTGTGCTCGGCCCAGAACGGACATTGACCGTCTGGCCAGTTCTCGCACAGATCGCCACAAGGGATGCACGATTCTCTAATGAGTGATTTCATGTCCGTATCTCCATGGCGCGGTCAATAAATTGCTCGTCCGTCGTTGAATTTGCGACAAGTTCTAAACGCTTCAACTGGTTCGCAATCTTTAACTGTTCGAGAATCTGTACTAGAAGCTGTTCGAGTATCCTCATTTCCCCTTCTTCAGTGAGCACCATTTCGGGGCTTCCGTTGCTGCCATGACTGCCTTGGTTGCGCCCGCCACGACCACTTTGTCGCTGCTCGCCTGACAACACAGTTCAGACTTCAGAATGTTTTCGCCAATAGCACAATAGACAAGACCGTGTTTGCTGCAATCAATGCACTTCACTGTCGGCCTCCTTCGGGGCTGGTTCAATGGAAAGGCCAGTATTGCAATGGCGGTTCACAATGTCTTGCCGCGTCAGTTCATCAACCGGGATATGCAACCTGTCGAACTCGGCAAGAATCCTTCCTGGCGTTCCTTCGCCAACGATATGCAAAAAGTATTCAATCCAACAATGGAACAATGCTCCTACCAATCGAGCGTTGTCCCCACTCACGGTTTTGTAGAACTCATGTGTAGCGGCGGACGCTCCTTTCATCACGCCGTCTTTGACAAAGTACCAATCTGATTTTGGCAATGGACGTTCGTCGGCATATTTCCTGCTGCTCATTTCCCTTCCTCCTTCACCTTGCGCTCGTAGTACCTAATCTGCCGCTGGAAGCGACGAATATCAGTACGGATGTTCTTCTGCTGCAACGCAGACTGGTACAATGGCTGTGGGAGCTTCGCCTTGTCTTCTTTGAGCCACCGCCTCACCGCTCTCAGCCGACTCGCGTATATGGTCTTTTTGTCGAATCCACCGCAGCAGTTGCACTTGACGCAAATCTCGCCATACGAGTCGTAGAGGTTCCAGCAGTGCTTATCGACCTGCTGGTCAAGGAAGATGTGGCCGTTCACTTTGGCACCTCTCCTATTGGCAATCGTACAACATTCACGCAACCTGCGCTGTCAATACAGTCGCCAAATCTCCAGTGCAATTCTTCTCCATTGTCTCTGCATAAACAGCAGTTGCTACAACTGCGAAACTTACCAGCACGACAGCCATCGCAGAGTTTGCCACAATGACCGAGGCTACCCAGTGTGCATCCGCAATCATCGCCATTCGAGAGTCCGTCGAGGTTGTTTCGTGTCAGAAAATCGACGACTTCTGTCTTCAGCTGCTCTTGACTATCACACTCCCGGCCAGCGAGTTTTGCCAGCATCCAGATATCTGTCACACTGACTGCTACGGCGCCCGTCATGACGTCACCCTCTCCTGCTGCACTTGCTCGCCCACGGACATGAAGTCGGCGGGGGCGTCAGCGTCGCTCATGTTGTTGTAGACGAGATCAGACAGCGACATGATCGTGACCTTCTTAACCCCGCAGCTTCCAGCCCGCAACGCTTTGACCATGACACAGCCGCCGCCTGTCTGGATCACTTTGCCGTGCGATAGATGCCCTGGATACCTCGTACTCCAAAAGCCGACACGATCGCCTACCTTCGGCTCGATCATGACTGCCTCCGTTCTGCCTCGCGTTCCTCGAATGTCTTCCCAGTCTCGAAGTACCGGTCTATGAGAAACTGCTCTGGCCGTTCTTTTACGCGAGACTTGATCTTTGGTTCCGGAGGAGGCGCGTTAAAATTCCCTTGATATAGGCTCTCGAACTCTTCGCGTGTCATGTCGGGCTTCTTCCACTCTTCGTCAATCCCGCACAGTTCTCGCGTGACACTCACTTTCGTGTCGAACTGACGGTCGACGAACTGCCCCGGCGTGGTTTCCAGCGAGGCGACCAGCGGACGCCAAGCTACCAGGAGGTCAATGCAGTGAGCCAAGGACTCGGTTGCGTGACTGAGTTGTTCTTTCACCGCCGGCAGCCGGTGACTGTAGCCGCCCGCCGCGTGGAACTTGCGAGCTAGAGCTACCGCCTCGTCTCTGGCACTGATGAGTTCTGCTGTACGCGTCTCGGCATATACCAGTGCCTTGTACTCCGTCTCCTGCATGATCACGAGCTTGCCCAGGCGCTTCACCGGGACCTCACGAGATCACCACAGTCGTCGTCTTGTAGCTTGGGTGGCAGTGGGTCCGGGTTGATATGCGTGATTAGTTTCTGCCGATCTCGATAGATACGGGCAGGACGAGCGGCGATGTCCTGCTGTCGTAATAACAACCCTTGCGGGCTTACAACCTCCCTTTGAGCGCCGATGAGCGTTCGAACGTCCTCTCTGGCCTGGTCAAGCTGTCCGGCCTTGTAAGCGTCTGAGACCATCTTGCGAACGAGGAACCGAGGAATCATCAACGGAAGATCCATGTCAGGCCTCCCAAGTGAGACACACGACACGGTCGCCGTCAAAGATGTTCGCGTCAAGCTGTGCCCTTTCCCACGCATAGTCGTCAGAGAAAGCCGCAGTCAGCTCTCCTTTCTTGTTGACCACGCCCCACCCCTTATGCTTCGTGGGGACGAGCATGAGGTTTTGGTTTGTGTTGAACTCTTGCATCCCGCACGCATCCCAAGTCCCCACATGCTCATCGCCATTCTTGTCTGTCACCAAACCGAGAACTGGCCACCTTAAACCTCGATCCACACACAGAATCCTCACGGGCTGGCTTGGATGATTTGTATCTCCGCGGGTCTGGTACTTGCCATCCATCGTAATCAGGCTAGCCATTGCTCTTGACCTCAGACTCGTCCGGACATTCATCCAGCAATCGATCAAGGATGACGTCAACTGGTTCAGCATGTTCCGCCTCGAGCGTCTCAGTGAGTTTCTTATTCCGCTGAATCTCAGCGACGTAGCAATCATGCAAATGTCGTATTGTGAACTCGTACCGGTCCTGTGTCCTGACATGTTCGATGACTGCGCCACAGAAGGCCGCGATGATCAGGGCAACGAGGATGATCCAGGGGTTCACTAGAACCTCTCCGCAAATGCTCTCGCATCTGTGTCAGCTGCTTCTTTCGTGTGCTTTGCCAGTTCAACGGCGAACTCAGGAGAGACACCATTCGGGACCTCGCCCTTTCCGAGAGTCAGTACCATATCGCAGACCTCATTCAGCAGAGCAGTCCCCGCGTCATAGGTCATCGTCGACAGAGAAGTGCAGTCAGGATCGTACTTCTTCGCCATTGCGCCGAGCTCGACGGGTGTCAGCTTCAGGAACTCTTGACCCTGTTTGACAAGGACCATCGTGCCATCGTCGATTGCCTTGACTGCTTCGGTTGGAGCTTCGCCCGTATCAGAGGTCACCACACAGGCAAGAGCCAGTCCGCTCATACTGATCGTCAGGCGGCGCTTCGCCTTTGTCTCGCACTTCATCATGGCATTGGACAGGTCCTCACCGTGCATGGGGCTGAACGTGCCATCGCCCTTGAAGTAGGATTTGCCCTCGGCGTTCTTGACCCACGATCCGTTCTCTTTCATAATCGGTACGGATGCAGACGCCTCGTCGAGCCGTTCATCGGCGATGCTCCCAAGTTTGCCCTGGACCATGACGGTGTAGACGCCATTTTCCTTGTCGGTCTCACGCTTCAGGACCTTCACCGACATCCCCTTGGCCGAGCGAATCTGGTCAAACGCTTCAGCCCTGGCATAGAGCACGAGCTTCTTGCCCCCGTCGCCCTTCATGGTCAGATACTCAAACGGCTTTGCCAGTGGATTCAGCCCTGCGCTATCACACATCCTGCGGTAATATGCCAGACGCTGGCTCACGTTTAATCCCGAAAGGTCTCCCTGGAGCAGAACCGTTTCGAGCGTCTTAGCGTCGATCTCAGTGCCAGTTGTTGCAATGTCTTTGTCCATGTAATTTCTCCCCAAGTCCGCTAATCTCAGAGCTCCTGGCTCTGACTTGTCGTGCCTAGGCGCTAACGACCTCCCGTTGCACCTTCGCCCGCCATTCCTCCGGCGTCTTGTCTCTCTTGGAATAGTTGCAGTGACCACACGCCGGAACTACGTTGTCCTTGGAGTGCTTTCCGCCCTTCGACAGGGGTATGACGTGATCGAGAGTCAAATGGTCAAACTTTTTGTCGCAGTAGGCGCAATGACCGTCGGCTTCAGCAAGGATTGCCAACCACTCAGTCGACGTGAGCATTTCATCAAGAGGCGTGTTGGCGTATTTCAGAGCGCGGTGTTTGGCAGAATGCAGAACGCATTTCTCTGGATTGGCCTTGCACCAGAGGGCATATCGCCGTGACAGTTTCTCTGCATTCTTCTGACGGCGAATGACATCACTAGCTGCCTTTCTCTCGTGATTTGCCGCATACCAAGAAACGCTCATCGCCTTCACCTTGTCTGGATTCTTCTGACGCCATATCGCGGTCCTCTTCGCCAGTATCACTCGGTGCCCTTGGCAGTAACGACGACATGAGGCACGCTCCACTTCAATGGCCTCCGGATGTTCCAAACGGCGACGTGCATGATACTCGCGCGACAGCTTTTGCAACTTGTCCTGATTGGCCAAGTAGTAGCGACGCCTGGATGCTTTTGCACCTTCCTTGCGCTCTTCCTCGGTCATCGCCATGCTATTTCCCCCCAGTCTGCTTGGCTTCTGACTTTACTCGCGCGCCTGCTCCAACTGTTTGCGAGTGATCCCGGTGAGCTTTGTCAGCCTTGCCATTCGTTCTGGGGAGGGCATGCTTAGACCCCTTTCCCAGAACTGGATCGTTACCAGCGCCACTTTGAGTGACCGCGCCATCGCCATCTGCGACAGTCCCTTGTTTGTCCTCCATACCTTTATCGGATGTTCTACCATCTTCAGCCTCCTGGGCTAGTGTATACAATGCTGCGGTTGCTGCGTCAAAGTGCTCTCTGAAGTAGTGAGCCCACGCGATGCCTGGTCGACCGTAGCCGGTGACACTGCGCCCGTTGCCATCTACAATGTACCACAAATGCGAATAAGAGGAATCGAATACGGCCCTTACTGTTTGATCGGGTTGTAACGAGTCGCTCCACTTCTCATCGGTCAGTTCAACGCTGGATGGTGCATAGTAGTTCATGTGTTTGAACCCCTGCGTCGCCCATAACAGTACGGTGAGTGGGGTCTTGCTGTCCTCAACGATCTGTGTTACCAAACCATGAAGCCCATCAGATGTCGAGCCGTCTCGCACGATTATCACACGGTCGAGGAACTTCCGTTTCAGCTCACTCATCGACGAGTCCCCACTTCACAAGCCAACCCATGCGTTTGAAAACCAAGATGATGCCAAGACCTACACCCACGATGACGCCAAGACCGAACGCAAGCAGGACCGTCAACGAGGTCATGCGGCTCTCCCAAATGTGCCGACAGAAGGCGCCTGCTGACAGGGTACGATGAAGGACCATGCTTGAAGGATCGACTGCCTGCGCTCAGATCGTTTTGCAGAACGAACGTAACGGTTGTACCCGTTCGGTGTGGTATGGTGGGACGTACCACTGCTTGTCATAACTGTTTTCATTCTAAACCCCCAAGTCTGCTAGTGGCGACTCCTGGCGCCGCGTCTTACTTCGCTTACCCCCATGTCTGCTGTTTGTATTATTATCCGTTGTATTAGTAGGTCAACAGCTCAAATAAGAAGACCTATTCACAATCAGGAACGCCGCTGTACAAGCCCAGTAGAGCATGTGCAACGGCGTGATAGGTGCCTTTATCTATTGGTGCCTAGGTGCCTAGCGTCCTTAGCCCCTAGCCTCCTTGCTGCCGTGGGGCATTAGTAGCTCGGGTTTCTTTTCCTGCTCCATGATCTTCTCTCGCTCAAGTTTCTCCAAGACTGCAACCTCTGAGAAGCTGGACCTGTTCCAACCCCGATGATGCACACACCAATCTCCGACCGCCACTGTCGTGCTTGTGTTCCAGTGGATCACCAACTTTTCTCTCGCCGGTTTCTCTTTCAATGCTCGATCAAGATAGCCCAAGGGTGACCTCCAGTTCAGCCAGAAATGCCTTCCACGCCAGCGATACCTTCTCCCTCGGCGCGAACTCCCATACCGGCTCAGGTACGTCCAGCGCCTGCGTCACTCGAATGCTCGAGGGGATGATCGTGTCGAAGACGGCGGTGTCATACGTATCGTGAAGCATAACCGCGAAGGCCTTGGCATACGTTGTCCTCTCCTGGACGGCATTTAACAGGAGACCAGCAATCCGTAGGGAGGGGTTTCCATTCTCGCGAACGAAGATGACCTTGTTAAACAACCGCTTCATCGCGTCCTTGTTGAATTTGTCCGGGCGTACTGGAATGAGGACACAGTCTGCAGCGATGAGCGCGTTCGTGACCATAAGACCAAGGTGCGTCGGCGTGTCGAAGATCGTCACCTGGTGGTCAAGTCTGGCGAGCAATTCACGGAGGCGAAAAGACCTTTCATAATCGGGATTCGCCTCGTATTCTCCCAAGGTATCGTCGCTACCGAGCAGATCCAAATTGAGAGTTACTGTCATAGGGGTCGGAGCCGCGACCTTCGGGGCGAAAACCTGTGTGATGCTATGTTCTTTTGGCAACTCCTGAGTCAAGAGACCGGTCAAGTTTGCCTGATCGTCCAGGTCAATGGCGAGCGTCGTCTTTCCCTGGGAGGCGAAGTAGCGGGCGATGTGATAGGCAATCGTTGTCTTGCCTACACCCCCTTTTAAGTTGCAGACGGCGACCTTCACAGCAGGCGCTCTGTCTCGGGAATCTGCTCCGTCAGGAGCGTAGCTTCCGGTGGCGTATCATTGCAAGCACGGTACATGGCGTCAATTGCCTCATCGATAATCTGCGTTGGGTGCTTCCCCAAAGCCCGAGCCAGATACCTTACCTTTGCTCCCGTCAACTCATCCAATTCAGGATGACTCTTCTTGTATGTCATGGACTCCCCTTTTCCCAAGTCCACTGGTATCTTGACGCTAAAGTTCCTAGATGTCAAGGGGGCAAGGAGCCAAGGAAGCAGGGGGACAAGGCGCTCGTCTTTGAGGATTCGGCCACGACGGCGAAGTTCTCCGAGATCACGGCGTATTAGGGTAAGTCAAACTCGCCTGCCGTTCGCGAACCGTTGCGATAGCGGGCGTATTTGAAGCCTAGGGGTACTGGCACAAGGCACCGCATTTGAAACCTCTAATTTAGGCCACTTTTCTGCATCCCATGTGTCCCAACTATACAAATCTGACTAGTATCGACACATCCATTGCAGATTGATAACACTTTTGATATGTTTCTGTCATGGGGTATCAATTTGTTGACGTCAACAAAACGATCGGCACACTCCTTAAGATTTTCTGAAGTATCCGGGATTGCCAGAAAATTGCCAAGCTTGCACGCCTACTTACTAAAACTGTGCGAGAAAGTAAACAATGTATACGTCTTCGGAGGTTATCTGCATTAGAGTTGTTGCAAAGTATGCATCTACTGAACCGATATGCAGATAATGCATGTTTGGTATCAATTCGGTCCTGCGTATAAAACCCCGCAAGTACCCGTCAAGTACCCAGCAAGTAAGCCGGAACCCTTAACGGAGTTAACCCTTCCGCCTTGCCACGAAACGTGTAACACAAAGTGCGTTATTCAAAGTGCGTTATTGGGTGCGTCTTAGGTATTCGGCAAGAAGTATCGCCCTTTCGGGGTCATCTTTAAGCGAACCTGCGGCGATGTTGCAGGAACGGCACAAAAGACCACGAATCTTGCCAGTTACATGATCGTGGTCTACGCACATCATCTTGGCCTTATTCCCCGCAATATTGTTGCCACAGGCGGCGCACTTCCCGCCCTGAGCAATAAACATTTTACCGTAGTCTGCCATTGTTATTCCGTAAAGGCGCTTAAGATTATACTCGTATACCTTCTTGGGGTCAGATTTATAAGGACCGTGTATTTCACGAGACCGTTTCTTTGACCCCGCAATGGACGCTCTTCCGCTTGGGGTCCGCCGATATGCGCTCATGTACTCTTTGCCATACCCGCGCTTCGGTTTCGGACAATCAAGACAATATTTCTGCGCGGGATTGGTCAGTTGATATTCCCTGCCACAGATTGCACAAATCTTTGTTTTGTACCCCATTGTCTCTCACCTAATCCTTTCCTAATCCCTTTTGACTTGTTGGCAGCACCGGGGATTAGGTCCGGGGTCATGCGGGTAATTAAACCGCATCAGCTGCCACATATATTATACTGAGAAACGCTAGTGATGCAAGCAGGAACAAGGATTTAGCGTTTTACCCATTTGGAATAATTCCAAGAGAATAATTCACCACCTAGTCCCCACCGGAGTAGTATTGATGCAGCGACTTGACACCCGTGTACGATGCAGTCACGGGATGTCTCCATTGTCGTCACCAGGGGTTCTTCTTCTTTTTGCGCTTCGGGATCAGCCCGGCGATCATGGCGTCACGCAGTGCATCAGCGCCCGCCTCATTGAGCGAGCTGCCGGTCAAATACTGGCCTACGTGCGCCAGCTCATGGATGATGATCATGTTGGTCTTTTCCTTACTGAGCCCCTCTCGGATGTAGATATGAATTACACGAAGGCCTCGAAAGACGGGGGCCTTGTCATGTGGAGTGACCGTCAGCCCATGGCAGACTCCCGGCTTGTATTCCGGTGCCGCTGCAACGTCAATCAGCGCCTGTGGCACCTTCTCGATCTGAACCACGACCATCGCCATGCGGTCTACTCCTGGTGATATTCGTAGAATTGCTTGTCGAAGAAGCTCTTGAATCGGCAGCCCACCTCGTCGATGATGCCGCCGTCATTCACGTGGATGTCCAGGATGCATCCGCCGACATGTGCCTGAATCTGCTTCTTCCGCATGAACGGTGTCTGATCTTGACAGCAGCCGGGCTGTAGAACATAAACCTCCCTAGGATAGCCGAACTCGAACTTGTGGTAGTGCCCCATCACGACAATGCGCGGCTTCTCACCACCCTGTAAGCTCTCGACATACTTCTGTGCCTTGTAACTCGTGGCGTAGGCACTCCCGCCGCCCGCATGGATGACGCGCATGATCTGTCCCGAGGCAAGTTCGATGTCGCGTTCCATGTAGCCGATGTCTTCAATGTCATCGCGCCCGGCCTTGTGCGCCTCGAGAGCAAGCAGCTGCCCGATGTTGATCCCCTCTCTCTGGACCCACCAGCCTTCGTGATCGTCTCCGGATAGTACCTTGGTCTTGATGCCGGGGATCTGAGGGCAGACGCGCAAGAACTCGTGAATCTGCGGGGTCACGCCATGGATCAGCAGGTCGAACTCGTTGAACTTCGCCTGACCATCGCACCAGTTTCCCGCATGATAGACCGTCGTGACGCCCTCTGCAGCATACCATTCATAGAGCTTCGTGATCACGTCCTCGCGGCAGTACTTCGAGCTCGTGTGCCAGTCCGCCGTGTGCCCAATGACAAAGTGTCCGGCTCGGGCTCCGAGCCCTTCGAGAGTTTCCTTGACCGGTTCCTCCGGAGGCCGGATGTCGTTTTGAATGGAGTAGATTCCATTCTCGCAATCAAGGGTGACCGCTCGTTCCTTCAGCTCGTCGAGTCCAGCTTGAATGACCTTCGGCGCAACCTCGAAGAAATCGGCGAGCTCATCTTTGGTACACAGGTACTTCATCAGGTATTTGCGTATGCGTTCTGCCAGACTGTTGTCTTTGGCGACAAGGGGAACGCTCGGGTTTACTTCTCTAGGAAGGATCGGCTTTCCGATCGAATACCCCTTACGTGGCCCTGGCATCTTCATGTTCAGTCCGAACTGCTTCGCATAATGCCGGACGGTGTTCATCGGGATGTTCAGAGCAAGGGCAGCCTTGGCATAGTCACCCGCCTGTTCGAAGGGATGTTGCTGAGCATACTCGACAACCAGCCGCTGACGTTCCGTTCGGATTGCCAAGCTCATGCGTCCTCTTGCTGAAAAGATACGACCTTGCTATAGTGTGTGCCGTCCATGGAGACAGCCTCCTTTGGATAAAACGAGAGGGGCCGTCGATAACGGCCCCTTGGCAATTCGATCAGACTGAAGGCGGTACTGTCGGCGTTGTCGCCGGGACGATCGGCTTGCCAGCATCTATAATGGGTATCGCCTGGTCGACGTAGAGAACTTGCTTCAAATCGACCGTCGCTTGCTTTTCGACCGCAGTCGTCAATAGATGTGGTTCCCATACCTGCTTGAAGGCGAACTCTGCTTCACCAAGGACAGCACCCAATATGATAGGCCAGTTTCCGCTTGCAACGACGGTCTTGAGCGAACCGTCCAGCCACATCACAAGAATGGCCAGACCGACTGCCAGTGCGAAGGCAATCAGTTGTTTGATGCGCCCGTCCCAGTTCTTCTTGAGCAGGACAGACGCGATGATGGGCGCGAAGAAGCCAATCACCCAGATCCACATACTCGGTAAATTGTTCACGTGTACCTCCTACTTCTTTACAAGATTCTTCATCCACGCCAGCATCTCTGCCGGGGTCATGATGTGGATGGCTGGTTTGGTGACGGGTGTTGCAACTACTGGTTTTACTACAACGACAGGCTTGCCAACGTTCTTGACCCAGGCCAGCATTTCGGCCCCAGTCATTATGTGGATCGTCGGTTTTGCTACCGGTTTAACTGCTGGCTTTGGCGGGTTTATGGCGGGCTTTGCAACAACGGGCCTCACGACAACGGGCGCCCTCACCGGCTCCCATGCGCCGAAGTCAAACTGTTGTGACTCATTCAGATCCACTGAGGCCCCGGCCACGGTTTGACCATTCGAGTATTGCAGCAGGTGGGCATGGGCCGAGACCTTCCCGGCCGACCACGCGTAGGTCTGCCAGAACCAGCAGGCAAAACCAGAAGCATGGCAACGTTCAACAACACCATAGGAACCATAGACCCCAACTCTGGCAGTGTAGATAACGCTACCCACGCCATACAGGTAAGCATCAATCGCAGGCTGTTGTGCCGCCGTAGCGGGAATGTCCACGGCAAAGTAGATCGGCTTGTTGTCAGGGAATCCGATAGCGCGGGCATACGCGAGAGCTCTCTTACCGTCTGCCACGCCTGCTGTCTGGCCTTCAAGCGCCCTTCCAGCATAGCTCTCATATATAACGAGAAGCCCGAGTCCTGCTGCCCTGATTGCAGCGGCTTCGGCCTTGGAAACGCCCTTTCCGCTAGCGACAGTACCGTCGCCGAACAGGTAGCGAACACAGAAACCATAACCAAGGGCCTTGACCCGCCTCAGATCGGGGCGCGAGTGGGAGTAGTCGAGACCCTTCATTTTAGGAACCCATTGATAACGAACCCAAGGATGCCCCCGACAAGAGAGACAAGCGCCAAGAGCAGCGGAATGGAAAGGCCGGACCTGCCCTGGCTTTCGTTTTGCGCTTTCTGTATCAAGCCGATTGCCGCAAGAAATGCGTCATCCTTTAGTTGTTGCTGCCGCTGCTGCTCTTGTGCCTTATCATTTATTTCTTTAGTCACCTGCTGTAAATTCTTGGCAACGACATCGGCTGTCGTGTTTACGAGCGCTCTCTGATTGTCATTGAACGCACTCACCTGGCTCGCCAAGGTTGCTTGTGTGTCTAGCGCGCGGTCAGCCGCAACGCGAACCGCAGTTGCATCTACATCCCGTATGGCGTCAATGCGCTTGGTCTCAGCAACGCTACGTTCATCAACGCGCTTCATTTCCGCCTTGAACCAATTAGTCAGTCCGTTGACTGTGGTATTGACCAGCAACAATGTGTTTGGTGTCGGATCGCTTTTTTCGTTCATGTTACCCCCCCCCTAACTGCTCAGTTGCCGGTGCTACGCTAGCCGTCTGCAACAGCGTATCTGCTACCACTTGTAGGTCTGTCAACTCTACTGTTGCCTTGTCCAACTTGACTTTCAGATCCACCACCTGTTCTTTCTTTTCTGTTACCTGCTGCGTTACGACAGCCAAGTCCAGTACACCGGTAATGTCTGAGTCAGGCAATACAACACCGCCGACTGCAGCCCTGAACGCCTCGATAGCCTCATCACTGCCAGTCACGTGCCACACCCTGAGAGGCTCAGCGATGATGCTGTCCAGCTTTCCAGCAGTCGGGTCAAGGTATGCGTCCATCTTCGCACGTATATACATGCCTACGCCTTCCTTTCGAGGGTACCAATACGCCTCGCATACTCTGCCAATTGTGTTTTGAGAATGTCCATGGCCCTTCCAGCCGCAATTGTTTTGCCGTCGGCCCTATAATCCACGGCATAAACAGTCATAGGTACTCCATCACCTGAGATAGTGTCGCCTACTGAGAGGTCGGTTGACAGTGGAACGTCCCGCGTGTACTGCTCTCGTGCTACTGAGACGACCGGCAGCAGTCCGTTCGCGTATGCCTGTGCACCAGCCTCTGAGCCAAAGTCGTCAGTAACCGGATAGGCTCTTGACCCTGTTCCAGCCCGCACAGTAACGGGTGAGGGGTTATCGACCACCATCACAAGGGTGTCCACGTAGTTGTCGCCGCTGAACGTGAGGACTATCGTAGCGAGGTTCATGGGGTTACCGGTGCGGGTCATGCTTGCAAGTGAAATATCCACGGCCTCAAACAGGTTGAATACTGAACTCCAAGCGAAGAGTGATGGCACCCATGCGTAATCGGTGACAGTCTCTCGAAGAGTCACCGCAACAGATATAGAGTAGTACCCGTGTATATCGGAACCGGTACCTTGGTACGACGCGTGAACGTGTTCGGAGTCTAACGTCAGACTATCACAAGGGCCACCGCCCAAAAAGCCAACCTCATACCATTGGCTGCTTGTCGTCGCAGGGAGTCCCTGAGCGCCCATAAAGAAATAATTTCCGATGTCGTGCATGAGGACGGAATAGGTCACAGACGAAACGACGCTCACATGAGTCCCGACAGCGATGTACGACTGTACCGTGATGTCGCAGGTGACGACCTGAACGCCGTAGTGAACTCCGTCGACAAGGTACAGGTCCTTGAACTCGATTCTGACGGTCGTGATTTGATATTCCTGTGATACTGCTGGAGGTACATTTGCCACAAAGGTGTTGCCGAAGGTGTTGCTCCATCCGTCTTGCCACAACAGCTCACCAGCACCACCAAACAGACTTACGCGATACGAGCAGAATGCAGTTGTAGTTCCTGCTACTGTCTTGACTTGCCGGATAGGCGATAGCGTAATGTCCTTAACCAAGGTATCTGCTGACGCGGTGCCGGTATTAAGGATGAAGCCCGAACTGGACTGTCCAGCGAATGTGTGGGTCAGTTCCAGCTTGTTCAGGGTATCCTGCAGAAGTGAGACGGTGATGGTAGAACCTACATCGGGCGGGTTCCAGTTGAACCGGATGCGGTCAAAGTTCTTGAACGCCGCATTCAATCCCGCTCTGCTACAGTTACCAGCCGATTTCAGCATACCAAGCGCACCCGATGGCGGTAGTAGCAGGGTCATTGCCACCTGCGTCACATCTGTAACCACACCTATCCAATTAGCTGCATCGTGAAGGGTCAAGTAGGTGTCGGGTGTCGGGTACTGCTTAACAATGTAGTGTGCTTCGACAGCATCATAAACATCTGAGTCTCGTTGCCAGCCCGTAAGTGGGTCAAGACGTTGCATGTGATAGTCGGGGGTCTGTCCACGAACATCCAACGGGAAGGCATGCAGGATGCCGTCGCGGACTGAGGCTTGCGCGAGGGCCTGAATCAGGAGCTGCTCGATAACGTCCAAGGGCTGGATTTTGTTGAACATCTGAGGATAAGTAGGCTGTGCTAAGAGATTCACGTTGCTCACGAGGGTGAGATCATAACAAGTCACGCTGTCTATAACAAGACTCTCACCGGTGAGACCACCGGCAAGCGTTGCAGCTAAGTTTAGTGCCACAGCAACGGCGGTAAAAACAAAAGTGAGCGTTGCCTCCGTAGAACAATCAACGGCTGTGCCACTTGTCCATCCCGCCAATTCATACAGGTAGGCCAGACGTCCTGCTGCCGCTGTAGACTTGGCACGACAAGTCACAATATACTGATGACCAACAGTAAGCCCTATCCATTGGCGACCATCGCCGCCGTTGGATGTCAGCAAGATTTTCAATGAGCCAGTTCCCGCCAATGGAGCAACCGTCTCGCGAGAAAGGGTGGCTCCAATTCCGACCCATCCCGCCGTATTCGCCTCAAACTCTCCGTTTGCCACGAGGTTCACCGTAGAATGTGTCGGCACATCTACGTTGATAATGTTCAACGATGGCACTAGCAACTTGATAGTGTCCGATATGGCACCGTAAGCCGTTTGCAATACCATAATTGCGGTCGTGAGAGCATACGACTCAGCAGCAAGGCATGTGTAAACATAAAGCGGGCCGGAAATGGCGACCGTGGCAATCTCGAATTGGTACCGCCTGAGGCCGCGCTCTCGGATGACCGCTCCGATAGTTCCAGTAAGCAGCGTCGCACAGGAAAAGTTCAACGTCGGCAAAACGGGCAACAGTTCATCGTGGATTATAGGCTCAATGGCGTCCAACTTGGCATCGCCTGAGTACACGTCTATGCCATAGTCGGTCAGCTCATAGGTCATTACATAGATGAGCGGTGCTGTCAAGACAGTGCCAGCTGAATCAGTGGCCTGTCCACAGACAACGTGTGAACCGCGCTCTAGCGCTATGTCATAAGTAGAGACTGGATGCGTTGAATCATACACAGAAACAATGGGTATAAGTAGTCCGGCGTATGCCTTGCCGTCGATGATGATGGTGGCAGACGGAGGACTGGCAGCACCGGCACAGGCAAGAGTAACCGTGAGCCGCTCTTGTGCCTGCACCACACTGAGGGTCAAAATCATACGTCAGTCCTCTTCAACTCGACATACCAGCGAGCCGCTAAACCTTGTGTTTGCGCGATAGTCACTGCTGCTGAACCAATAGCGATGTCTGTACCGCCCAACAACGCACTAATGTCACTTCCGGCAGCATTGAGTAATCGTTTGTCACTACCCTTGATAATCTCTCCTGCGTACCGGTTGCCGGCATACAACGAATTGAACAGCAGAGACAGTGAGGAATAGGCCAATGCTTGATACTCTGCCGATGTGAGGACATAGCCATACTCAATCAGGTTGGCAATACCACCTTCGAGGTTTCCAAGTGTCAACTGCGGCCAAGTGAGAGCCGCAAGCGTTCCCGTATTTGTAGTCCATGCCCCGCCCGCCGGATGGACCGCAAGGGTCACGGCATGAGAGGTATCATCAAACAATACCACGTCTATGACCGCACCAGACATATATGCCGCAGGGAGCGCAAGAAAGAGGTTCGCGTATTGGTCATTCCATTGCAGTAGATTGTACCCCATGTCAATTGTGAGTTTGTTGTGCGCAGAAGTCCAGACGGTCAGGGTCGTCGGGATGGCCTCCAACATGAGGCTGTCGACCCAGAGGACTTCGCCGCTTATGGATAAGTCAAGATATATGCGTATGTCGCACACAGTCGCTCCAGCCGGAGCCTGACCTATCGCAGAGAGATGTGTTGGCACTCCCTCTGCGGCAACGGCACCTCCCATAGTGTTGGACATCCATCCGCTCGCGTTATACCATCCCATTTGTAGGTGAACAGTATGGCCTCCCTGCCAGTGATACGTGTTGAAAAATACCTGAAAAGCATACCATCGTCCAGCCGTTACTGCGGAAGTAACAGAAAGGGATGCGTCTCCTCCACCACCGGCGACCAGCTTGAAATCAGCCGTTCCGACAAGGGGTGCGGACGTATTGCGTGTGAGCGTTCCCCACGAGCTGGTTACTCCTGTCGTGTTCGTCTCTGCATTGCTCTGGTTCGCTGTCAGGAGGTTGACCCCACCACCACCGATTGACCACGGACTCGGATAGCGCGTCTGCTTGAGCTGCATTGCGACCGTTCTCAGAGTCGATGCTGGCGGCGTCCACGTTGCCACGTCCTGCGCGGTATCAGAACCTAAATAAAGCCCGCTGTCGAAGATGGGGGTATTGATGGGATAGGTTACACCACCGTGAACCTTGCTCGCAGTCCGCAGGAACGTAACCGACTGACCGGTTATGTCTACAAGGGTGTTGCTCAGAGGCGCATAAAACAACGGAGCCAAGTAGTGGATAGTCGGGTATGCTACGGTGTTCCCGAGCTGACTGATGCCGGTAATGGCTTGGTTACCCCACTTAAAGCCGCTGGCAGGGTAACGGACAGCCGCGCCCTCCAGGATCGGCGAGACCAACATGGTCAGCTCATACGTACTCTGCTGATAATTGTTCGTGGGGAACGCCGTCGCTTGGACCCTGCATGCTCTCCAAGCAACGTTATCGAGACTGAGCCAGATGATATCGTGCCAACGGACACTCATAGAGTCAGCGATGACGCCGGAGATCGTCCATGTCTGCCAATCCAGGCCAAGAGGAATTGCGCCGTTGATGTCTGAAAGCGGGACATGATAAGTCGAGAGGATTTGTGGATCCGTCCTGGCATACTTGGCCTGCACGAGCTGGATCAGGGAGCCGTCACTGTATTTTGCGTACATATTTTACACTCTTCCTAAGCCGTTTACGGCCGAGCCGACGCCAGGTGCTACCTGACGTACTGCGAACGTGAGCATGTCCAGTTTCAGGCCGAGTTGCCGCAGGAGAGCGTCGTTGGAGCCTCCCATCTGCTTGGCGAACGATGACGCCTGAGACTGTGGTACGACCGCCTCAGGGCCATTCTCTGCGATGAGTGCGATGTGGGGTGTCGTGAAATAGCCACCGTTGGCGTGCGCCATGAGGGACCTGCCACTACCACCGCCGAACGAGGCAGACTGCAAGCCCGCACTTACGTTGGAAGCCACGGCAGCCTTGGCAGCCACGGTGACAGGATTCGCAGTACTGCCAAGAATCCCAGTGGAAGCGATGGCAGCTCTGTAATCGGCTGCGAAAGCATTGCCCGCCGCGGCCCCCATACTCGCAAACTCTGGAAGGTGACTTTCCAATGTCTTGATAATGTCGATTGTCGTCGTATTCGCCAGCAGTTCTTCGGCCTCAGCATTGACATTCGCTGCCGCCATTTTTTGGTCATAGAAGGTGACGATCGACGCAATCATGCCCGTGCTGGAGTTGTTGTACTTATCGGCAACTGTTTCCTGCTCTTTTTTCAAACTCGCAAGCTGGTTTTGGTAGGCTTCCTCATTTACCGCATCCATAAGAGCCTTTGATGCAGCCGCCCGATCCTCTTCAGTCGTGGCGTTCGCAAAATTGGCGGCAAGTCCTGCCATCTTGTCCGATTGTGCTGCCTTATCATGTTGCCCCGTCAGGTCACTAATCTGAGTATTGATGGCGGCAAGACGTGCATCACGTTCGTCTTTCAACTGTTTGACGGCAGCATTTTCTCGGATCTGGTAGTTGTCGACGATGGTCTGCGTGAGGGTCGTGACAGCGTCCTTCTCTTTGCTCGCATAATCAGCTACAGAGGCGAGATATTTGTCCTGTGCTTCCTTGTCGGCTGCTGCCTTTTCCTTCCGGGCATCGTCATAGACTTTCTTTGAGGCTAGCACATAGACCTTGTCGGCTTCTAACTTCGAACCCCCATCGGCGATTGCCGCATCACGTTCTTTTGCCAGGTCATAGATTTGGCCCTCGACCGCCGTATGACTGAGCTTGTAGCTCTTGTCGTTCAGATCAGCATTAATCCCGAGGATTTTTGCAGCCTCCTCAGAAGTCTTTTTGGTTGCAGCCTCAGTCAGTTTACCTGCAGCATCGGCAGCATCCTTATTGGCCGCAGCCTTGGCAACCTTTACCCACGTGGCGACCTGGACCGCATTCTTTCCGGCAGCGAGGTCGGCGGCGGCCGTAACATCAATGGCATGAAGCTTGGCCTGCAGCACCGAGTGCGTGAGATCATAAATCTTGTTTGCTAAATCTGCATCCTGCGCCACTGTTTTGGCGTTGTTGGCCACCGTCTTTGCATATTCGTCTTGTTTCTCTTTGGCATATGCTACCGACGTCGCGTTGCGTGAGGCAAGGGCAGTCTTAGCTAGATCATCATTCTGCTGTTTGATCGCATCGACATACTTTTGATGACCTGCCACACGTGAGGCATAATAGGCTGTTGGATCCTGACCTGCATCGGTCATGGAAGTTCCGGTATTTCGCGTCTCGGTATCATATGCAGCCATTCCCGCCGCAGTCATAGAGTTCAAGAGCGCCTTTTGCTGGTTCAGCTTCTCTATCAGGTACACAACGCCCGCAGTCAATGTAGCAACGGCCCCGATAATCAATGCGATCGGACCAAGGGCAGCAATCGAAGCGGCAGAACCAAAGAGTTTGATTGCAGTAGCGGCAAGGGTGACGTAGGTTGAAACAATCTTGAAACCCACGAATGCCCCAACAACGGCAGCCACAACGGGAACAATCGCCTGCCAGTTCTTGGCGATCCACGTGGCGATATTCACGAGCCATTCGAAGACGATCTTGGCGCCGTTGAAGAACGCGGTGATTGCTTGGCCGACATCGGAAGCCCACCGTTGCAACGAACCATTTGCCTTCCACTCGTCGATCTTGGCGATGATCATGGTGACCGCTTTCTTGAAAGTGTCAGCCAGCCCGCCCGCCAGGATGTCACCTTGATCTGTAACCCCTGCAATGGTCCTCAGAGCATCGTCAGCTGCGTCCTGGAGACGTGTTTTCAACCCACTGATACTATTGGCCTGCTTGTTGGCACCATCGGCAAAGCGTTTGTCCATGAGGGACAACAGAGCCGCATTGTAGGCTGCCTCGTTGACGATGGTACCCTTTTCGTTCGCAATTTGTATTCCTTGCTCTGTCGCCGCGCCCTCTGCGAGGACCGCAGCCTTCGTTATGCCATAGGAGGCCAAGGCCTTGACCCGACCCTGCAGGAACGCGCCAAAGGCCTCGGCGGCCCCGGCCACGTCCTTGTTGGTAGCTGCCGCCATATTCGCAACCTGCGGCAAGACTGTTTGCGCATCCTGCCCGAACTTCTCCAACGCTACGGTAGCCGCAAGGAGCTGTTCATCAGTGAAAGGAGTTTTTGAGGCCAGATTTATGGCGCTCGCTACCGCCTCGCCCGCTGCCTTACTACTGCCCATAAGAGTGTCCAAGGAGAGCCGGTACTGTTCGATTTTTGCCGCGCTCACCAGGGCTGCAGTTCCGCCGCCGACAAAAGCGCCAATCATCGCAACGCCCACTACCTTAATGGCGTTACCAATGGCGTCAAAGGCGGGCGATAGAACCTTTACGTCATTCGAAAAACCCTTAAGTTGAGTCGAGGCCTTTTTGAGGTTCGATTCGAACTCAGCGGTATTTGCGCCGATGCTGACTATGAGCTTGGCGAGAGTCATTTCACTAACCTCCTACCATAACAACCACTTCAGTTCACAACTCGTGTGCCCTTAAACCCGTCGACAAGCATATCCACCATCGCAAGCATCTGCTCAGGGGTCTGCCCCTGTTTCACCGGCCGGTCATAGAGTAGGAAATCGGCCAGTTCAACTGGATTGCTATCAGAAGATCGCTGCATATTCACCATGACCTCACAAATCTTTGCAGCCTGATAATCTGCTGCCACTTCAGCCCGATGTTCACGTGCGTCAAATGCCTTCCACAACTCTTGCCATTCCAGCGGCGTGCAGGTCAGGAATTCGTCGTTGGTAAGTCCGAAGGTGACGCGGGCAATTCCCCAGAGCTCGGTAGCACTGGGGTCGCTGCGTTTGGGTCCGCACCCTCCGTGTCCTTCCCCGCCTTCATCGCATGCAAGCCGTAGACCTCGACAATCAGCACCATGAGCGTAGGGAACGCGTCCAGGTCCAGCTGCGTGTTCATGTCCTCGTAGGTCAACTCACCAGGAAGCGGGACGTCTTTTCGGCCTTGCGGACGGTTCGTAATATCTTCCCAGTGAGCCAAGGCGAATACTGCAGCGATCACGTCCGGGATCATGTCCGCAACATCGATCTTATCTTTGGGATCCAATATTGAATCAGGATCGACGACTTCATCAGCTGGCAACTGCTCGACCGGGACACCAAGCGCCTCAGCGTGCGCGTCATTCACCCGTTTGGCGGCCATGCCAGCCGACAATTGGCGCTGCAGCTGCATGATCAGGTCGTCGAGCCGCTTGTGCGTGATTGTTTTGTACCATCCTGGCGCGGCAAGGGTCAGTCTCAAATGACGGGTCTTCCCCAGAAGTTCAACTGGAACACTTTCTACTGTGCTGAAGTCCATGTTACCTCCCATGTAGGGGGCAAAGCATCAGCCCTGCCCCCGATGTTGACGCTGGTTGTTATCGCCAGCCTGCTCACGTTACGCTGAAGCTCTGGCGACGTGAACCAGGTAAGTCTTGGAGACCTTCCCTGTTTCCTGAACCACAATGGTGACGTCCGTAATCGAACCAGCAGCGCCTAGAGCAATTGCGCTCGAATCAACACCGCTAGTAACGATTGCGCCATTGACTGTAATGACTCCTGCCGCGGCTGTCGGCTTGACGACGACCGAAGTTGTCGCTGTCACCTGGTTATTGACAAACACGCCCGGTGTCGCACTGGCCACAGGAACGTTCACCCCAGCCGGTGTGAATACGAAGAATGTGGTGGTGAGTCCGGCGCTGAGCGTCTTGTTCAGGGTCACGGCACCGGAGACCTTCATGGTAACATCGAAGCCGACAGCGTCGCCCTTTGTGGTAAATGGCGAGAGGCCGAACTTCAGGACGACCACTGAGAAGCTGAAGCTGGCGCCCCATGCCGTCGGGAACACGAGAGTGTAGGCATGAACCAAGCCATCTGCCTGATCCGCCAGGAGTAGGGCCTGCCCGGCATCAGCGAGAATAAAGTTGCCTGTAATCTTGACGTCATCGCTGGACCGCATGCCTCCAATGAACTCTGCCATGCGCCCCAGACTGTCATGGGACGTGACGTCGATCGTCTCACTGTTGAATGTTGGCGGCGTGATGGATGTGATTTCTGCAATAGGGGTGACGCCCCGAAGCAGACTTACCCCAAATGAAGTTAATGCCTGTGACATGTGAGCCTCCTAATAGCTCGAATATTGAATGATGAAATCGGTAATCATTGCATACAGCGTAGTTGCCGGGTCATACATGGGGATCGTGTTCTGCCATATAACCGATTGCACGCCACCAGTCGACGGCCAAGTATCCAGTGCAGTCATAACCTGCGTATTAATTGCTTTTGCACCGCCAAAGGACGAAGCATACGATGAAACCTGAACCCTTGGTTGCCGAAAGCCGGTATCTCCATCGTGTGCATAGCTCGAGGGGTCGTCGATCGTCTGATAGACCACATAGGGGGTCAAGATTCCCTGTGCGATCGTCACTGCCGCGATATGCGTCGCCGGAACAAGCGCGGTGAGGGGCGCAAAGGTGGAGAGCCGAGTGAAGATCGCTGCATCAAGATCGGTCATGGCAACTGTACCTTTTCCAACTCTTCATTGAGAGCGCCAACGAAGATGTCAATGAGTTTGTCCTTCTCTGCATCGAACGTGTTCCGCATCATGGGGTGAGCGGGCGTCGTGGGAAAGCCAAACTCCTGAGCCATAGCCACAGCGGTCTTGCTCTTGTTGGGTCCCACGTTGACCACCGTGTTTTCGCCATCCTTATGCGTCGCACCCGCGAGAAACGAGTTCTTCAGTCTAACGCGTGGGTTGTCGCGCCCTATATACGTGGCCCGTTCGATGCGGACTACGAGATATGCGGCGGCGTCCTGGAGCGCTTGTGCTATTTTATGCTTCGCAACGCGCTCGCTCAGCGACTTCAATTTCGCGTCGCAATTTTCTAGTCCCTGGATCTGAATCGTAATTTTGTCGCTCATGCATTCACTTCCGAGCACATAAGCTCAAGCGACGAATGTTCCATTGCGGGATCAATGAGGTAGAGGATGGTGTAGGTATGCGGCCCATAGACCACCTGCATATCCTCTTCCACCGTCGCAAGGTAGCGGATCGTGACTTTCAGGGTAATCTCGCTCTGCGCCTGCTTGGATGCAAACAGCGCCCGCCCTTCCAGGGGTTCTACGGCAGCCCACACCGTCGCCAGGGCCGTGAAGCCCACAACAGGTTGCCCGTAAGCGTCCTGTGTCGTGGACGGATACTGTATCGTGACTCTGCGGTTCAGGCGGCTGCTATCCATCTACAGGTACCAGTGATAGAGACTCAGGAGTGCTTCGACGGCGTGCGGGAGAGCCGCGACAATATGTCCGCTGATGATGCTCGCCCGGTTGTCATACCATTCCTCAATCAACAGAAGCATGGCCTGAGTCAGTGGAGCGGGCACCGCGGCGACCGTGCCATACACGAGTGCAAAGTGCACAGTGAACGGCAACTCGGGAGGAGTGGCAAATGCTACCGCGCCCGCTGTGACGGTATAGTCGGCTGGTGGAATGACCTGTGGATCTCCGTTACCGTCCACATAGGTGACAGACGACACGGTGAGCGTCTCCGTCGGTGCACCATACCCGGCGGTGAACGTGATCGTGATCGGATAGCCAGCCGTTGCAATCTCTGGCCAGCTGAAGGTCGATGATGGTTCGATCGTCCCTGGGTCGCCCGGCGTAACAACGTATTCACTCACGGGCAGCGTGTGGGGTGTATTGCTTGCGTCCAGGTACGTGATGGACACGACTGACTGGAGCGGGGGCCTCGGCATGACGACCTTGCTACCCCACGCATTACGTGACATCCTGCTCCACGAACCCCTGAACAGCGTAGTCCAGCTGATGTGCTGCCAGGTCCACGTTTGGGTGACAAGCGCCCGCCCCGTGGTCTCTTCAACATACGCGCGGGCTGCCGCGATCAGGGCACCAATGGAAGCGTCCTCGTCGGCCGTCTCCACTTTTGCCTGGACCTTGCCCTGGACCAGCGTGACCGGTTCGACAGCAGGCGGTACTGAGAGCAACAGGATGTCGTCCATGGATTATGCGCCCGCTAGGACAGCTTTCGCGGCAGCCGCGACTGTTGAGTCTTTAACCTGATTCGCAAGATACTCGAGGTACTCGGGATCCTGCTCCTTGATCTGCGCGAGGGTGAGTGGCTTGTCCTTGTACTCGCCATTGTGGTACTTCCCAAAGCCCGGCACAAGATCACCGGGGTTCTCAGGAGTGGCCACTTCCACTGTCTCCCTCGTTTCGACAGGAGCAGTAATCGGTTGAGCGGGTGCAAGCATGGCCGTCTCGACAACGCCGCCAATGGGTCTAGCATAACCGCCGGCGATATAACGACGCGCCTCTTCATCGGGGCATTCGCAATCGCCCTGGTAAATGCCCGCCGGTCCCGCAGCTAAGGTGAACATATGTATCTTCATAAGTGGTCCTCCATAGGGGGCGAGTGATTAGCTCGCCCCTCATCACTATTGACTAGCCAGTAGCAGCGAGTTTGAGTCTGACGAAGGCCTGTGCGTCGATAGGACCACCGTCAGTGAACTTGCGACCAATAAAGCCAACCTTGGAGTTGCGCGCAAGGAGTTCGTTCAGACGCTGGATGGTCACGTCCATCAGATCAGCGATGAAATAACCCTTGTTCCAGTTAACCAAGGCGCCAAAGTACAAACCCGCGGTGAACGTGTTCGGAGAATACTCGCTCTCGTCTACAGGGAAGCCGTCGATTGTGTCAGCGACACCAGCGATGAGTGAAGGCTGCCACATGTAGCTGCCGTTGACCGCATCTTTGAACAAATAGATTTTCGACAGAGCATCAGTACAGAGAAGCCAGCGAGCGCCCGAACGATAGGCAGGACGCAGCATGAATCGAGCTGCACGCAGGATGTCGGACGTGAATGCCGTTGTGGTCGTAGCAGTAGTACAGTCACGACTAGTCGGGATAGCGCCCGTTCCAGAGGTGGCGAAGATACCGAGAGGCTTGCCTGAGCCGTCGCCGGTCAGATATGCCTTCTCTTCAGCGGCGGCGAACTTTGCCGCCATACGGTCCCTGACGATGCTCTCAGGAGAGAGAGCAGCCGTCCGCAGGAGCTTCATGCTGACGTCGATCTCCTTCGTCAGCTGCTGCGGCTTGAAATCGCGCTCAGTGAGCACGGCGCTCTCATCGGGTACGATCGTCCCGACTTCGGGCGTCCAGTCGGCATCCGCGAAATCCGTAGTCAATGCCGGGAAGCCGATGGAATCCGAGGTTGTGACCGGGACCACCTGGGCATAGCGACGGACAAACACCTCAGCATCCACAGACTGGAGGAGCTTGGCAACCCACTGGACAGGAGCATGCAGGTATCCGCCGTCGGCATCCACATCGTTGGCAAAGGCCGCGGCAGTACGCTGCTCACCCATGAGATACTTCCTGAAGAACTTACCGAATTCTTTAGTTGATCTGCGCTGGAACTGAGGGTCTGCCTCTTCGCCAGTCAGTTTGATACCACGGTACTCTGCCGTCACGCCGGGAACAGCGTCACGCTTGCTCGGGTCATCCTTGCCCCCGGCGATCGTGTCACGAGCCTCGTTTAGACCAGCCTCTTCCGCCTGCAACCCCAGTTCGCGGTCGATCTGATCCTTGAGCTTCCGGGCATCGGTGAGCATGGCATCATACTGGCCCTTTTCCTCACCGGACATGTCCCTCTTTTCTTTGAGGGGAAGATCGTTTAGCGTACGCGCCTGACCAACAAGGCCAGCTCGCTTCTGCGCCAATGCATTGAGTTCTGTAACAGTCATATCATTGTCCTTTCGAAGGCTTATCCCTCGAGATCCAACCGTTCAAGCTCTTTCCGGCGAGCTTCAGAAGCCGTGGCATAGTCAGGTTCAGTGGTGCTATCGGTTGCCGAGTGATCCTCCTGGATCGGCTCGATAATCTTCTCAGTGGGTTTGATGCTCGAACGGTGTTCAGCCAAGATGGATTCAGCTGATCTGCCACCAATGCCGACATCGGTCGTTGGATAAGCAGGAAACGTCACCGGACTTACATCGAATAATTTGACTTCTTTGAGGGTGCGAATCGGATTATTAGGATCCGACTCATCCCACTCTTCCTGTATGGTCTGGAAGGCGAAACTCATCTGGTCCAGATCTTTTCGCTTAACCGACACCATCAGATCGCGGCCCAACGTCGTGTCTGGCATATCGATTTCCGTGGCAAGTCCCGTGTCGTCTTCATGCAGCCTCAATGTTCCTGATTTAGTACGTCCTAGCAGATGATTGGCGTCGTGGTTGAACAGCGCCCGTACGTCGGCATTATCAGCAAGGGTCTTCTTGAATGCGCCCGGGGCAACCTTTTCGCTGAAGAAGCCCAGGTCAACAACCGTGTTAAAAACTGCAGCATGGCCGACAAGAACATGACCATCGTCGACAGCGCGAACCTCATCCAAACTAAACGTGCGATATTCTCTGTCAGGCATGATGAACCTCCATGATTTGAGCCTCAATTCCCGTCATAACGTCGTTCGCAAGAGCTAAAGATGACCGATCTGCATAGAAACTCTCGACGGCAAATATCAAGTCCTGCTTCTCGGACTCTGCCCGTACGACACGAATCATCAATGCTGCCCCTTCAGACAGGCTGTAACGCCTTGCCTGGGCTGCTGAAAACAGCTCAATCGTGGCATCGTCTACACCATTTCCATTACCGAGTGCTCGGACTGTTGACGCAATGGGTGCTGAAAGTCGCTGTTTAACGAAGGTTTCAAGTGATGTAACCATATAATCGGCCAACCACGAGGAAAAGCCCTGAACGTCGCCTACTGCAAGGCGTTTCCGCGCTTCCTTCAGGACGTCCTCGCTCTCGCGCTTGGCGATGTGATCAAACGCATCCGAAAGGATGGGTTCGACGACAGAACGCCCAACCACAAAAGTGGGTGCCGGAACATCGGGCTTAGCGGGTGCCGGGGCGGGTAATGCACCAGCTTCGACCATATTCAACGGTTGCAGATAGACTTTCCCTTTGTCATCGGGCAAGGGGTTCATGTTTTCCAGGCTTCTGATGTCATCTGCCGACATCCAGCCCCAGTTACGGGCAACAGCATAGGCGGCATACCGGCTCGCCATGTCGCCTCGCATAAAACCGTCCATCTTGAATTCGGCGAAATACTTATAGGTGGGAAAGAGCATGCGATTGAAGCCCTGCTCCAGCCGGACAGCCCATGGCATGAGAGCATCGGTCACAAACTCCATCCCCAGGTGCTCGACGTTCGAGAACGTAGCGTGCGTCAGGTCGTTGATCTTGTGCGCCGGCACGCGGAACCATCCGGCAATCTCAGACCGCTCATACTCTCTGGTTGCCAGCAGCTGCGCATCCTCGGCATTGAGGGCGATCGACTTGTATTCGAGCCCGCCATCAAGAATGGCGATCTTGTGCTGGTTATGGCCGCTGTGTGCGCCGACCCATGCCTTGGCGAAGTCGATCTTCTTTTTCTCGTCCGTCATCGGCGCGGCAGACTGCAAATACCCGCCCGGCGTGCTGTCGTTGCCGAAGAAGCGAGCAGCATAGTCCTGAGCGGCTTGGGAAAGTCCCAGCGATTCGCGTTGGATGGCGATCGGGGAATGTCCGATTAGACCGTCGAAGGACAGGCCGGGGATATGCAGGACCTGAGTGGGGTCGAGATGGCGCACGCCGGTATACGGAGAAGAAAAGGTGTAGACCAAGCTGCCAGTCGCGAAATCGCGCTGCACGGTCATCCAGTCGGGGCGAAGCGGCCACAAGGCACATGGTAGTCCGGCGTAGTTAAACTGGATCTCGGAGTAGGAGTTTCCCCACAGTAGCAAATGCTCCATCATGGTTTCACGGTAGATGAACGATGTCATCTCGCGATTGGGCTCATCATGCAACACGTGATAGAGCGGATGGGTTGTCGCCACTGTTTTGCCGTTCTCATCGCGAATATAGACCATGAGCGGCATGCAAGCCATGGACTCTGCCAGGACACGCACGCAGGCATAGACGGTCGGGAGGTTTATGGCTGAATGCTCCGTGACGGGGACGCCTGATTCTGTCCCGCCTTGTGAGGACAACCAGTTGGCAAGGTTCTCACCAAATGCCGCTTCTGAGCGCTTGCCACCAAATACCCGCTGCATCGCTGTTTTGATTGTCACGATTCCTCCTATCCCGAGTACACGAATATCCCGGGGTTGGCCGGCGGGGCTTCCGGCGTCATGATGAACCGGAACAGTGCGTCGATTGCGGCAGCGATGCCGTCAATGCGCTTGGTCACCTTGACCTTCGTGGGTTTTATATTGCCAGCAGGATCACGGACAACCGAAACATTGTCCGCCATCCATCGAAGTACTGGGTTACCGCCATGTGCCAATTGCTCTGACAGCATCAGGCGCTCGAATTCCTTCGATGCTGGGGATAGGCTCTTATACCCTTGCTGGACAGTGACAACGTCCCATCCGTCAGCCATGAGCGACGTGGCGAACTGTGTAGCATTCCAGGGATCTGTCGCCGCGCCCGCGATACCGGAACAAAGAGCCTTCCGCGCATTGGCGTATGCCCTGATGAACTCGTAGTCAACGACATTCCCTGGCGTGGTGCGGATAAATCCCTGCTGCACCCATGCCTCGTAGTTCACGTGATCGCGCTCGCTGCGCCCTTTGATGTTGTCGCCAGGGATGAAGAACATCGGCACGATGTCCCAGCGCCCACCAACAACCTTCGGCTGCCAGACTTCGACGGCCGCGGCAATATCCGTGGTCGACGCCAGATCGAACCCGATATATCCTCGGCGCCCCTCGAGCGAGGCAATTGGAACCTTGCACTTGTCCCAGTACCCGAGGTCGAGCCAGCGCACGGCCTGGTGCACCCACATGTTGAGCCGCAGCTGCTTGAAAGCGTTCTGTTCCCCAGGGTTGTTCTCGGCCTTATGCGCCGCATCCGCAATCTCTTCCGGCTTGATGATGACGCCATAGGAGGGATTGGCAGCCTTCCAGGTCGTCTCAGCCGTCCAGTCGTCGCCTTCGTCCGCCTGCTGGATGAACACAAAGTACGAGGGATCATCCACGTGTCCGCGGGCGATGTTGAGCGCATACTCATACTGCTCGCCGCAGATCGTCGTGTCGTCGTCGCCCGCTGTGGTGATCGCCACAACCATTGGCTGCTCTCGCGCCATGGTCGAGGTCGTGAGAACGTCCCAGAGCATGCGGGACTTCTGCGCGTGGAGTTCGTCGAACACGATACATGAGGCATTGAGACCATGCTTGGAACCGACCTCGCGGGAGAGAACACGGTAACGCCCGTTGTTGCCTGAACACCTGAGCTGAGCAGCGTAATGAGTGACGCGCTCCGTAAGGGCAGGCGACGTCATAGCCATATCCTTGGCGACCTCAAACACGATCGCGGCCTGGTACTCATCCGCTGCGGCCGAGTACACCTCGGGTGAAGACTCGCCGTCTGCCAAGAGATGATACAATGCTATACCCGCACAAATCTCCGACTTACCATTCTTCCGGGGCACAGAGATGTACGCCCGCCGGTAGAGTCTCAGCCCATCTGTCATACGTTTCCATCCATAGAGGTTACGAAGGACATACCGCTGCCACTCCATGTCCACTTTGAACGGCTCACCAGCCCACTTACCCTTCGTGTGAACCAGGTACTTCTCGAAGAACTCAACGGCGTAGGAGGCTGCAGCTTCGTCGAAGTAGGCGGTATCAGAGGAAGGAATTGGGTTAATAAACCTCATTTCTTCTTCCTCTCAGGCGGCTTTGACGTCGGCGGCCTGAATGGATCAGCGGATGCCTGGTTGTTGGAAACGCCAAAGTTGGGTTTTGTAGATTCCGGGACTTTGATACCGGTTCTGGCCGACGGCGTGAAGCCCATCTCGCGTGCTGACTTCATCATCGCATCGTGATAGGTCTTCGAGATATTGACCCAGGGAGAGACCTGTTCAGCGCAATACCCATGCTGGCCGGTAATGATCACGGTCGGACCTTCTCCATTCGGTGGCATTTCAAGATGCTTCTCGGCTTGACGCCAGCGAGCGTACCCTTGGCAGTACGAAGACAGGACTGCTCTGTCGACGGACGTCAGAAGGCCGGGAACCTTCGAGAGGATCGTGATGACTCTGCGCCATTCTGTTTTTGCCTCGCCCGTCAGCCAATTGGGGCAACTGATGACTGCGGTCTCGAACTTCGGCTCGTTCAGGTTCTTGATGCGCCCACTACCGAGCTTTTTCAGGGAAGAAGGCATGGCTTTCGGGCCTCTTCTACCCATTTCGATGGCCCCTATGGCTGAAAACTCGGACATTCGTGGTTTGCTTGCCCACCACCGGCTCTGAGGCGTTCACGTTGTAGAGATTTGACCCGCCCCTCCCACCATGCATGACCACTACGTTTACAGTCACGCGGTCGCGCCCTGGAACGCAGTCATAGAGAGCAGAACTCGATGTCAAAGAAGGGCTAGTCATCATGCGTGCCGCCCTTCTCAGGGTGCTTCTTGTTATGGCATGGATCACAGGACGATCGAAGGTTCGATTGTTCAAGAGCAAGGAGGGGGTAGTCTCTGAGTTCCTTAATATGGTGCACCATCGTGGCAGGTGTGATCCTACCCTCAGCAAGGCAGTCCTCACAGAGAGGGTGTGCCGCGAGTTTCCACTCTCTAGCCTGTCTCCACTTTGCACTCTTATAGAACTCATGTTCAAACTCGCCCTGTCTTGCCTTGTCATACTCATGGGCAGTCGACTGTTGATGATCGACACAGTATGAGGATGAGGGCATAGCATAGTTGTGACATCCTGCCTTGCCACAGTAGCGATGTGCGGCATATGGCATGTCATCTGTCCTTGTACTTGAGAACCCTGACCATGAACCAGTAGACGAGTGGACTCACAGTGTTGGCTTTGACCTTGTACCGGATGTCCAGCACTGAGTCGCCAGTCTGCGGTTGCGTGTCTGAGGGTGTCATCGTAACATGCACATAAGTGGCGCGACCTGTGATCTTGTCATGCCCGGTGATGATGAATGACCCTGTTGAGAGAGTCATGCTGTCACCATAGGTGAGAGCGGGGGCTGCACGAGTGTGGTGCTAGCAATCAGGGAAGATGCAGTCATGTTTAACCCGCTCTCAATGTAGTTGTAGGAGCTATGGGAGTCGCACCCACATCGGTACCCAGACCGATTGCTGCTATCGCTCCATGTGTAGACCATGTCAGTACCCTGCCCTCTTATACAGCCAAGCAGATAGCCGCATACACAGGCGCGCCAGAGAGCCGGAGGTCATGAGTTGAACATGACGTTCGCGCAAAGTCAGCACGTATTCCACAGCGGGCTCCGGCATAGGCATAAGCGATGACGTCAATGCAAGCGACGGAAGGAGTTGCTCTTTCGAGCTGGGAGGAACGTCGCCTGCATTCACGCGACCATTCATGTCGATCGTGCGGTCAATTGGCATCATGGGCGATGACGAACGACGCATAGAGCGTCACGTGCGACTGGTTCTTGATAGTGGACAGTTTGTTGACTTCTGGCAGTTGGGATGCAGATGCGACAATGACAACTTTGGTCTCGCCGTAGCGATCTGTCGTCGAGTGATCGAAGTAGCACTCGAAGCAGCAGAGGGCATCTGCGACGCGTTCTGGTTCTTTTCTCTGCTTAGGCATGCGAAATCCCCCATGCGTTCAGGGACAAACAGCGGGCCTGACCCTGGTACATGGGGGATCTGTGGGGAGTATGGTAAGAAGCCGCGAGAAGCACGGCATACTGCGCTATCTGCTGCTGACCACACTCGTTGTGCAAGAGTAGACCCCCAAGTCTGCTACTTCGAATAGTCTACAAGCGTGTTTATGAGTTGACAAGTTCCTCACTAGTCCTATTTCCGATATGCGGTTTTGGACCCCGACGACCCCCTATTTCAGTGACATACAGCGCTTTCGCATCCACGGCTTCTGCATAGGTCGGGTAGGTCCCGATATAGTGCGGTCCGCACCTCGCCCGAAACTTGCCTTCGACTGTTATGCGAATGCCAGGTGTTTCTGTTGGCAGAAGCACTTCCTCGATGTGCGGTTTCTGCGGCTTCTCTTGCCTGTTGGGAACATGCCGCCAATAGAGGAACTTCACGGCAGTCTTCGTCCTGCCGTCAATCGTCTCCCTGTCCAGCTCGAACAGGATGTCGTACTTCTTGGAAAGTCCACGGATGATGACCCCGGCGACATCCTTTTCGTTCCGTTCGATCATCTGGTCACGTAAAGCATGGACGGCGTCACGCGCATTGCCTCCTTGATACTCAAGCACGACATTTCTGCCGTTGCCGTCCCTGCCGTCTCGTTTCATCGTCTTAAACCCAGCCACTCGTAGTAAAGGGGCCTTCTGTTCCTTTCCTTGCATACCTCGCCTCCGTGCTTCTTTCCGTGATGCCCTTCATTTCAGTTATGCAAGACCCCTCACCTGAACTTGTCACTGGCCCGCTTTGGTAGGACGCGGCGAAGGGTATCTGCTCCCTTACGTCAAGTAGTCAGCACCCATTCGCAAAACGGTCTGTAACTCTGACGACCTTGGCCTTTCCTGTCTTTACCTTTCGAAAATCCTTACAGCTCGAGCTAGAACATACAGATTCCGGCGGCCACGGGACCTCTGGCTGGCACACCTTCAAATTGCAACTCCGGGACAAGCGAACGCACCAACCTTCGCCCTCAGGTTCAGATCCATCTTCACGCTGCTGAGCCACGCGCGAAACGAGCTCTTTTTGCATTACGTGTGGAAACAGCTCGCCGACATATCCTTCGTCAACAACTTTCACGTCTGAGTCGTTCATGCCTCTACCTCTGCCCCGACGTATTCCTTGCACTTCATGCGTGGCTTGTCACATCGGATAGGTCCAACGCATTGCTCACAGTCCGTTCCAATGAGCTGGCACTTGAAGCAGAGACAGCCGTTCTCCAAGCAATGCTGTTCCTTGCCTTCTTCTGTGCGAAAATCAGGACAAGCGCCGATCTTGCCGCCGGTGCCACCGATCTTCTTACAACGCTCGAACCCCTTGCAGTCGTGACAGCTCTTGCCCTCGTTGGCACAGGCAAGGCAGAGGCAATCGGAACAGTCCCACAGCATCTTGCCCGCGGAATACCATTTGCCGTCCAGGAGCACAGCGATCGGCTCTTTCACAGGCTTGACGGCCGGGGCTAGAATCGCCAACCGTTCTTCGTGCTCTTGCTTCCTCGATTCAAAACCTAGGCGTTCAATAACGTGGTCGGCTGGAAGTTCCGAAAGCAACCGGTCTATTGCCACGATGTCAGAGCGCAGAAACTGCATCTCCTGGTCATTCTTGGTGAATGGAGCAGGAGCTGGTTCGAGCTTTGGCTTCTTCGCCTTGACCGGCTTCTTCGTAGGTTCGATGGCAGGAGCTGGTGGGACAGCAAGCCAGGCGAGGTACGGCCCATAAGTGCAGTGAGGGTTGTCGCCATATGGGCTCCAATATTCGCAGGTGCTTCCGTTACAATGCGCACTGTTGAAATAGGCGCAGGGATGGAGCTTGAAAAAACGGATGCAGTGGATTTCCTCGCGTGGTTCGCTCCGGATGCATTCGTCACAGGGAAGATGGTTGCGGATAGCGTTTCCCGAGGCACAGTAGTACCACTCCTTGCTGAAGTCGAGACCCTCGTCCTGGCTAGATTCGATCTTCGGGACTGGCTGACGGAATGCCGCGCCCGCGAAGGTATCCACTGCCTTGCTCGCCCAAGGAGCTGCGACTAGCGTGATCGGCTCATCGAACAGAGAGCCACACCATCCCGTATCTTTCGGCTGAGGTCTCATTCCAACACCGCATCCGGATCACAACGACCCAACAGGAAACAGGGCCACTGACCGTCCCCAGTTCCTTCTTTCTCAAACCTGCAGTGCACGCACTCAGACGCTCCTACATGCCTTCCACCATCATCCTCAGATCCACGGTTCCTCGACTGTGTGTTTGGAAACAGCTCGTCAACATAGCCACTGTCGACCGGCCCGCGTCTCACTTCGCACCACCTATCCGCAGAATCTCAACAGGAACATTCTTGCGCCTGCCAAAATGTGTTGCTTCGTGCGTTGACCATAAGAACACATCTAGTTTGTAGCCTCTGATACTGCCACCAGTGTCAAGTACCTCACATACTTTTCCATTGTTATACCCGGGTATCCGTACTAGCGAGTGCATCGGCAATAAACACAAGTCTGCGGCGACACCTCCGACTCTTACTCGTTGTCCGGAAGCGGTCATAAGAGGATTGCCGTCACATTCAGCCGCAGTCGGCGAATAACACGTTATCTCGAACTTTAGTAGTGCCTTAACAGGTTTTGACACCCTTGTCGTCACCTTTTCAGTGGGAAGTGCTACGCTTGCCAGCCTGCGAGCGACCCGGAAGTTGACGATATCCCCTGCGGTGGCCTGCCTGGGCGCCAGAAGCATGAGCATCAGAACGAACAGCGCGACAAGGGCTGCCACGAGCAGGACAATGGCGATCTGGCTGTAGTCGACGCGCGCCCGCTTGCGAGAGGACGACTTCATTTCTTCGCCCGCTTCTTGGCTTTCTTGTGAGACTTTAACTTGAGGTGCTTGAGGCCTTTGACAACTTGTTTGGCAGTGAGGTCTTCCCGCCAGAATTTCATGTAAGGAGGATTGTAAGGTGCGAACTGCTCGCCTGAGGTCATGGTATCCTCAATAACAGGTCGCCGAACGTCCGCGCCAAACTTCTGGCATAATCCTTGCACTTTCCGTCAGAGTTCTTGTCTCTACAGTTGGGTGCGTTTTCTAGCAACTTCCAACCACTTCCCGTTACGGGGTCAATATAAAAAGTCGCGCCAACGGCACACCGTTCGCCCGAGTATCGATCAAGGTAATGATGACAACTCGAACAAGTGTTCATGCCTTGCCCCACGGATGCCCGGCGAGATCAAGATACTCGAACTTTAAGCGCTTGAACTCAGTATCACGATACCAGGGCGTCACCTTGACGAGCAACTGAGAGGATCGAACGAGATACTGCCACCGGGCTGGGGAAAGATGTTGTTGCCACCATTCCTGACAGAGCTTCGGGTCGGCGTGTGGCGCGCCACTATTGACCTGATGGTCGTCATGGCAGCGCATTTCGATGTTCTCCGTGAGCCAACGCATGGACTTGTAGATGCCCTTTGGGAAGATGTGCGAGGCCTCGAGGTTTTCGGTTGCAGGGCAGACGACACAGTGGCCGCTGTCCCGGACCATGCAGATGTCACGAGCGATTGAATCAAGCGTCTTGACAGTCACATGCTGTGCTGCCACTTTCGCGATGCCCCCCTCAGAGCTTCGAGAACTTTTCCGTAGTGCCGTGCGACGTAATGGTGTTCGCCGTAACTCCGTTCTTGTCATCTGAGACCCCCAAGTCTGCTAGATTTTTGGTGCTATACCCCCGACCCCTCGCAGGGCCGAAATACTGTCCTAGTCTAGTGGTGCTATTCTGTCATGACCCTCTCCAAATACCCTGCTGGGTATGTCTTATCGGGAATACCGCATGAATGGCTCATAGCCTCTACCATAAATTCCTTATTTACGGACATGACCCGCCGCCTCGAAGACAACTCTGTCGGCCCACTCAGCCTTTTTCCCCTTGTTCCACTGGGAAACAGGCCTCAGATAGCCAACCACACGAGAGTAAACTTCCGTCCTGGTGCGCTTGGCTGCCGGGATGATGACACCGTTGTCCAGCTGGAGATCACCGTTTGCAAGTTCAACCATAGGGTGCCACCTCACTGATGTCCGCTCCGCAGTTGGCGCAGACCATCGGGTTCTGATGTGCGAACTCTGCCGGGTCAATGAACCCACCTGGAGACCGATAGCCTTCCGGCTTGTCATCGATCGGGCGATGCCAGAAGTTGATACGCCCGCATTTTGGACAGCCGGTAGCTTTCAGACCAACATCTGCAAGTGTCGATTGCCGAAAACGTCCACCGCTACCTCGTGCAATAATGTGTCCGTTTGATGCTTTGTAGGCTCGGTTCATGGCTTCTCTGGGAAGTTGGTAATGGAAGTAACACTGACCGGCAGCTCGCTCATGGCCAGTGCTTCAAGCGCTGGATCAATAGGGACGTTCACCAGAGGTCTCCTTGAGAATAAGGTCGAACGTTCTGCCCCCGACCTTGAGTTCTTTAGCTCCAATCGCAACGGGATGTTTATCTGTCGTGAAAAAAACCTGGCCTACGCTTGCCTCTCGGATGACGACCTTGCGAAGGGCGGATTCAAGAGCATCCATTTCCTCGCAGCCATCTTTCCAGACGGCATGACCGTATTGTGTCCCGATGTCTACCGCCTTTTCCATGAGTTGATGAACGTTCATCTTGCTATAGTCAGTCATGGCTTCTCCTTTATGTAGGCTAGTTCTTCAGGCGTAGCCAGCAACCCATACCATGCAACGGAATCCTTGGGAAAGAGCCAATAGTCTCCTACGGGCAGAGACCCGTCATCTTTCGTATAGACGACTGTTTCATCAGGAAAATCACAGGCGTGGATCCACGTTCCCACGCTTGCTTCTTCGATGATCTTACGGCGGATAGCGTCAATGATGGCATGTTTTCTTCCTACTGCCTCCAGAGGGTTCTTGTCGACCACGGTCACACCATAAACACCGTGTATCTCCCAGTGAGTTCCGGCCTCGTTGCGCGCCCAATGCGCATACTCGCAGAACAATTCATCGACAGTCATGTGGTCATAGTCGTTCATACCGTCACCCCCAGCACTCCGCAAACGAGCCGTCCCAGCACATCAACGAGAACTGGGCCCTGAGCTCCTATCTCGACGGGACGATGAAGCTGTACCTGGTATGCCAGAGTCCCCTTGAAGTCAATCCTTATCTGTTCGATACGCAGACTGCCACGGTCTCCGTTTTCTGCCAGTGTCCGCACCCCCATCTTCTCGGCGACTTCCTTGGCATCCAGGGAGAGCAGCCACATCTCGAGGGTGTCGGCACGGTAGGCGGCATACGTGTGTGCACGAATCCCGCCATGCTGGTCTTTGGCTCCTTCGCCACACGCATCAAACTCGTGGAAATCAAACTTACCATTACCATGCAAGTCTTGTCCAGCGCACTGTTCGAACCACACACCATCGCAGGGACCGTATTCAATCCCATGGTCTGGCTGCGTCCGCACATGCCTCAGGAACCCTGCGTCATAAAGCCTCCTGCTGACTTCGAGTGATGTGTATTCGATCATGCCACCACCTCGCAGATCATGTCAAATACTCGCCGCTGCCAATGCAACTGGTACACGCACTTGCCATTCTCCAGTTGGACCGGGAGTGTCTTGACGTAGTCCTTGCCCTTGTCAGAAGGAACCCACTCGCCGCCTACACGGTACTGCAAACCCGCGAATTGAAGGCGCTTGTTGGTCTCTATGCCAGACATACGCGGCGAGAACATCCTGCCGATCTGCGTTGGAGTCACATATTCCAGAGCTGCCGATTCAGGCACCGGCAGCGCCGGGATCCCCTGGGCGATCTTGTCGACGCGCTGACTTACTTGGTCAACTTTGGCATTGGCCGCGGCGATCTGCTGGTCCTGGCGCTCGAGGTCGTCCACGAGTCCGCGGAGGATACCATAGACGTTCTTCGAGCTTGGCGGGGTATAGCTGCCGGTCTTGCGGATTTGTGGAAGGACGTCGGACGCTACCCAGCTGGTGAACTTCTCTGCTTCGTCTTTCCGGCTCGTGAAGGCCAGCTTGTAGAGTCCGGCTTCTGTAATAACGGTCACTGTCTGCTTTCCCCCAAGGGTATCCACAGTACTGAGACCCTTCATGACGTCCGGCAACCGTGCCAACGCCTGCGACGTGTTAGCAATCGCCAGGACTTCACAGACGTCCCTTGCTATAAACCACGGTTCTCCATCCTTGTTCACGGTCCTCACTTGCTGCGTTTGATACTGAAACACCTGTAGTTCTTCCATTTGTTGCCTCCCCAAGTCTGCTAGTCCTACCTTACTTCTGGCGCATACTCTCGCCAATAAAATTGACCCAGCTTGCCATCTCCAAGAGCCGGTCGGTGATACGCTCGAATCCTGCCCGCTCCTTGAAGTCTTTCCAACTGAGATTCGTGGTCATGACGATTGGCAGTTCGCGCCCATACCGATATTCGACGACTTCCTCCATCTGCGCCAGGGCGAATGGCTCGACGTACTCTCGGCCGAAGTCATCCACGAAGAAGTACCGTGCGTCCTGATTGTCAATGGACCCTCCATTGTGCAGGGTTGTGAAGATGCCGGCCGAACGCCAGAAGGCGAAGAGACTCGCCCGGCGAAGGGAATGCTCGATATCCATGCACGCCCGTTCCGCAAGCATCCGGGCAAGATAGGCCATAGCTGTTGTCTTCCCTGTTCCTTTTGGTCCTGCCAGGATGATGGAGCTCGCCTTGTCCAATGTCGCCTTCTTTTGGATCAGGGCTGGGTCACAGTGGAGATATCGGGAGCCGTAGACGTCCTGAAAGGCTTTCATCACTTCGTCTGGCACGTTCGCGCGGCTGACGAGCGCTTTGTCCTGGTCCGCTTTGTCGAACTGGACGTTATGCTCCCACTTTGGACATGCCGGGAGAAGAGCACACCAGTCCTTCCACGTCGAAGCGTTTGTCAGCTTCGCGTGCCAGAGGTCGGATGCCCCGACATAGGACGTCTGCCATTGAGTCAGATCATCAGTCAAACCTTCCTCGGCGTTACGAACGAGGCGGGCGAGGATCTCCTGTGTAGAGTCCTTGCGAATTTCTGTTGTCTCAATCATGGACATGGTCCTCAGCTCCGTCGAAGTCGTGTTCATTCGAGACAGATGTATGGCGTTGAAGGGTCTCACGTTTCGGAGGGTTAGTCAGATAGCTCTCGAACTTTGTACCGAACAAGGTCTCTGGCCTGAGATACGTCTGCATCTTCACATCGCCGTACCAGGCGAGGACCATGTTGTCGACGACGGTCTTAAAGTTCTCCAGAGTGAAGCCTTCATGCCATCTTGCTCTGATCATTGCCTGTGTCTTGTCGGTCGAAGGTTTAAAGAGAGTGTGTGCCTTGGCGTTCAGATAGGCGATGATTTCAGGGTAGGGGATGGCGGGCGTTTTCTGCCCGACAATGGTTTTCTCTTTGGATAAGGATTCGGATAAGGATAAGGATAAGGATTCAGACGGCGGATTGTTGCAACTCGCCGCAACTCGCCGCAACTCGCCGCAACTCGCCGCCGATTGTACCAAGGTGTCGAGAGTAGCCGCAATGTGCTGCGCGTCGCTGCCATCTGCCGCAGGGAGCGGACACTTGTGACGCTTGTTGCGAACGCGCTGATGCTTCTCCCATTTGGACACCTGGAGATATTCTTTGCCTTCGGCCTGGTACAGGGTAATCAGGCCAACTCTAGCAAGGTCCAGCAGCCAGGTCTTCATATCTTCGACGGGTATTTTGCTGATGCGGAGAGGATAACACCGTGCCAAGACAACGACCGGGCGAGCATCAGTACAGCCATAGTCGTCGACGACGACCAGCAATCGATAGAATAGGTTCTCTTGCGATGGACAGAGTTCGTCCAGGGTTTCAGATGTAAGGAGGGAATCACTGAGGATTCTATTCGACATCGGGTTCACCGCGGCCTGGTGATCCGGATTCGAGGTCTTTCTGGTCAGCGATCCACTTACGGACCCTGTCTTCCGGGAAGAGTTTCTGGCACAGGCGCATGAGTTCCTGACGCTCTGGACCAGAGAGGCTGGATTTCGCCGCCATGTCGAGGACGATATTTGGAATGAGAGTGCGCCCGCGTAGGGTCAATGGTGTCTTGCTCAGCTTCATCGCCTGCCTCCGCTATCTGACGGTGGCAAGGATGGCTTGCCACATGGGTGCTTCACATGGAACAGAGGGAAAAGGGGCCGTCCCCATGTGATGGCGTCGGTCAGTTGCAAGCTGGCCCAAGCCCCTTCCAATCGCACTATATCCACGTTTATTTGCATGTCAAGTGCCTATGGCAAAGCCCCGGTAGTAGCAGACTTGGGGTAAGCGACCACCGAGGCTCCCCCAATTGTACAACATCCTCGGTTTTGTCAAGTGAGAGTTTTTTCATCTTGTGAGCAAGGCTCCTTGCCCCCTTGGCTCCTAGGCGCTTAGGCATCATGGCGTCTTGCCGTCAAGCGATAGCATCGCCTTTGGGTACTGCTGGATCGTCTTACCATCCGGCCAGAAGTGTGACAGACTCTGCTTCTGGAACAAGGGGATACCATGCTGCAGTGCCTGACTGCTAAGATCATAGACCCAGTCCGCCTTTGGCTGCCGGTTCTTTGACCCGGGTCCAGTCATCGCGCCGATCACCAACCAGTCGATGGTATCTCCCCAGTCCATGTACGGGGCAATGTCCTCGAGGAGGGGTTCTGCTGACGCCCAGGTATGCCAGCCTTCCTCATGGAGTGGCCACAGGTGATCGCGGAAGGTACTCGTGTCGTTTGCCGTGTCGAAGGTTGCACCCAGCCACCAGTTAGCATGGGGTTTGATCTTCTGCTGGTAGATGAACAGGCGCTCGTACCTCTCCGGGTTCTTGGTCAAAAACAAATACTGATGCTGCGGGGCTGCTTCACATGCCGCAAGCACCTGATTGATCCACTCGTCCGAGACCCAATCGCCGAACAAGTCGGCCATCGAGCAGACGAAGATGCGCGACGGCTTCTTGACCCACAACGGCTCACTCAGGCGGTAGCTGTGGAGCGTCGGAGCAAATCCATACTTCCATGCTCCGCCGTTGCCGACCATGTGTCTGATTTCGTGAAGGCCATTGCCCGGTTGGGTGCAATCGTCCCAGTTGTCAGTTTCCTTAGGAGTGAATCTCTGCGCCATTCGGCGGGCGTAGCAGTAGTCACAGCCGTGCTGACAGCCCGTAACCGGATTCCAGCTGTATTGCGCCCAGTCGATGCGTGTGCGGTTCATGGCTTCACCTTCGGTTCAATCGTTACCGTGCCACCATATGGGTACGCTTTCAGACACTCAGCAGTCCGCTGACGTCCGGAACGAACCTCGCTGTCCTTCAGTTCGGGATTGGTGCAAGCGTCCGGGCCCTCGTTCTCAGATGTGTGCTCGGCCCAGAACGGACATTGACCGTCTGGCCAGTTCTCGCACAGATCGCCACAAGGGATGCACGATTCTCTAATGAGTGATTTCATGTCCGTATCTCCATGGCGCGGTCAATAAATTGCTCGTCCGTCGTTGAATTTGCGACAAGTTCTAAACGCTTCAACTGGTTCGCAATCTTTAACTGTTCGAGAATCTGTACTAGAAGCTGTTCGAGTATCCTCATTTCCCCTTCTTCAGTGAGCACCATTTCGGGGCTTCCGTTGCTGCCATGACTGCCTTGGTTGCGCCCGCCACGACCACTTTGTCGCTGCTCGCCTGACAACACAGTTCAGACTTCAGAATGTTTTCGCCAATAGCACAATAGACAAGACCGTGTTTGCTGCAATCAATGCACTTCACTGTCGGCCTCCTTCGGGGCTGGTTCAATGGAAAGGCCAGTATTGCAATGGCGGTTCACAATGTCTTGCCGCGTCAGTTCATCAACCGGGATATGCAACCTGTCGAACTCGGCAAGAATCCTTCCTGGCGTTCCTTCGCCAACGATATGCAAAAAGTATTCAATCCAACAATGGAACAATGCTCCTACCAATCGAGCGTTGTCCCCACTCACGGTTTTGTAGAACTCATGTGTAGCGGCGGACGCTCCTTTCATCACGCCGTCTTTGACAAAGTACCAATCTGATTTTGGCAATGGACGTTCGTCGGCATATTTCCTGCTGCTCATTTCCCTTCCTCCTTCACCTTGCGCTCGTAGTACCTAATCTGCCGCTGGAAGCGACGAATATCAGTACGGATGTTCTTCTGCTGCAACGCAGACTGGTACAATGGCTGTGGGAGCTTCGCCTTGTCTTCTTTGAGCCACCGCCTCACCGCTCTCAGCCGACTCGCGTATATGGTCTTTTTGTCGAATCCACCGCAGCAGTTGCACTTGACGCAAATCTCGCCATACGAGTCGTAGAGGTTCCAGCAGTGCTTATCGACCTGCTGGTCAAGGAAGATGTGGCCGTTCACTTTGGCACCTCTCCTATTGGCAATCGTACAACATTCACGCAACCTGCGCTGTCAATACAGTCGCCAAATCTCCAGTGCAATTCTTCTCCATTGTCTCTGCATAAACAGCAGTTGCTACAACTGCGAAACTTACCAGCACGACAGCCATCGCAGAGTTTGCCACAATGACCGAGGCTACCCAGTGTGCATCCGCAATCATCGCCATTCGAGAGTCCGTCGAGGTTGTTTCGTGTCAGAAAATCGACGACTTCTGTCTTCAGCTGCTCTTGACTATCACACTCCCGGCCAGCGAGTTTTGCCAGCATCCAGATATCTGTCACACTGACTGCTACGGCGCCCGTCATGACGTCACCCTCTCCTGCTGCACTTGCTCGCCCACGGACATGAAGTCGGCGGGGGCGTCAGCGTCGCTCATGTTGTTGTAGACGAGATCAGACAGCGACATGATCGTGACCTTCTTAACCCCGCAGCTTCCAGCCCGCAACGCTTTGACCATGACACAGCCGCCGCCTGTCTGGATCACTTTGCCGTGCGATAGATGCCCTGGATACCTCGTACTCCAAAAGCCGACACGATCGCCTACCTTCGGCTCGATCATGACTGCCTCCGTTCTGCCTCGCGTTCCTCGAATGTCTTCCCAGTCTCGAAGTACCGGTCTATGAGAAACTGCTCTGGCCGTTCTTTTACGCGAGACTTGATCTTTGGTTCCGGAGGAGGCGCGTTAAAATTCCCTTGATATAGGCTCTCGAACTCTTCGCGTGTCATGTCGGGCTTCTTCCACTCTTCGTCAATCCCGCACAGTTCTCGCGTGACACTCACTTTCGTGTCGAACTGACGGTCGACGAACTGCCCCGGCGTGGTTTCCAGCGAGGCGACCAGCGGACGCCAAGCTACCAGGAGGTCAATGCAGTGAGCCAAGGACTCGGTTGCGTGACTGAGTTGTTCTTTCACCGCCGGCAGCCGGTGACTGTAGCCGCCCGCCGCGTGGAACTTGCGAGCTAGAGCTACCGCCTCGTCTCTGGCACTGATGAGTTCTGCTGTACGCGTCTCGGCATATACCAGTGCCTTGTACTCCGTCTCCTGCATGATCACGAGCTTGCCCAGGCGCTTCACCGGGACCTCACGAGATCACCACAGTCGTCGTCTTGTAGCTTGGGTGGCAGTGGGTCCGGGTTGATATGCGTGATTAGTTTCTGCCGATCTCGATAGATACGGGCAGGACGAGCGGCGATGTCCTGCTGTCGTAATAACAACCCTTGCGGGCTTACAACCTCCCTTTGAGCGCCGATGAGCGTTCGAACGTCCTCTCTGGCCTGGTCAAGCTGTCCGGCCTTGTAAGCGTCTGAGACCATCTTGCGAACGAGGAACCGAGGAATCATCAACGGAAGATCCATGTCAGGCCTCCCAAGTGAGACACACGACACGGTCGCCGTCAAAGATGTTCGCGTCAAGCTGTGCCCTTTCCCACGCATAGTCGTCAGAGAAAGCCGCAGTCAGCTCTCCTTTCTTGTTGACCACGCCCCACCCCTTATGCTTCGTGGGGACGAGCATGAGGTTTTGGTTTGTGTTGAACTCTTGCATCCCGCACGCATCCCAAGTCCCCACATGCTCATCGCCATTCTTGTCTGTCACCAAACCGAGAACTGGCCACCTTAAACCTCGATCCACACACAGAATCCTCACGGGCTGGCTTGGATGATTTGTATCTCCGCGGGTCTGGTACTTGCCATCCATCGTAATCAGGCTAGCCATTGCTCTTGACCTCAGACTCGTCCGGACATTCATCCAGCAATCGATCAAGGATGACGTCAACTGGTTCAGCATGTTCCGCCTCGAGCGTCTCAGTGAGTTTCTTATTCCGCTGAATCTCAGCGACGTAGCAATCATGCAAATGTCGTATTGTGAACTCGTACCGGTCCTGTGTCCTGACATGTTCGATGACTGCGCCACAGAAGGCCGCGATGATCAGGGCAACGAGGATGATCCAGGGGTTCACTAGAACCTCTCCGCAAATGCTCTCGCATCTGTGTCAGCTGCTTCTTTCGTGTGCTTTGCCAGTTCAACGGCGAACTCAGGAGAGACACCATTCGGGACCTCGCCCTTTCCGAGAGTCAGTACCATATCGCAGACCTCATTCAGCAGAGCAGTCCCCGCGTCATAGGTCATCGTCGACAGAGAAGTGCAGTCAGGATCGTACTTCTTCGCCATTGCGCCGAGCTCGACGGGTGTCAGCTTCAGGAACTCTTGACCCTGTTTGACAAGGACCATCGTGCCATCGTCGATTGCCTTGACTGCTTCGGTTGGAGCTTCGCCCGTATCAGAGGTCACCACACAGGCAAGAGCCAGTCCGCTCATACTGATCGTCAGGCGGCGCTTCGCCTTTGTCTCGCACTTCATCATGGCATTGGACAGGTCCTCACCGTGCATGGGGCTGAACGTGCCATCGCCCTTGAAGTAGGATTTGCCCTCGGCGTTCTTGACCCACGATCCGTTCTCTTTCATAATCGGTACGGATGCAGACGCCTCGTCGAGCCGTTCATCGGCGATGCTCCCAAGTTTGCCCTGGACCATGACGGTGTAGACGCCATTTTCCTTGTCGGTCTCACGCTTCAGGACCTTCACCGACATCCCCTTGGCCGAGCGAATCTGGTCAAACGCTTCAGCCCTGGCATAGAGCACGAGCTTCTTGCCCCCGTCGCCCTTCATGGTCAGATACTCAAACGGCTTTGCCAGTGGATTCAGCCCTGCGCTATCACACATCCTGCGGTAATATGCCAGACGCTGGCTCACGTTTAATCCCGAAAGGTCTCCCTGGAGCAGAACCGTTTCGAGCGTCTTAGCGTCGATCTCAGTGCCAGTTGTTGCAATGTCTTTGTCCATGTAATTTCTCCCCAAGTCCGCTAATCTCAGAGCTCCTGGCTCTGACTTGTCGTGCCTAGGCGCTAACGACCTCCCGTTGCACCTTCGCCCGCCATTCCTCCGGCGTCTTGTCTCTCTTGGAATAGTTGCAGTGACCACACGCCGGAACTACGTTGTCCTTGGAGTGCTTTCCGCCCTTCGACAGGGGTATGACGTGATCGAGAGTCAAATGGTCAAACTTTTTGTCGCAGTAGGCGCAATGACCGTCGGCTTCAGCAAGGATTGCCAACCACTCAGTCGACGTGAGCATTTCATCAAGAGGCGTGTTGGCGTATTTCAGAGCGCGGTGTTTGGCAGAATGCAGAACGCATTTCTCTGGATTGGCCTTGCACCAGAGGGCATATCGCCGTGACAGTTTCTCTGCATTCTTCTGACGGCGAATGACATCACTAGCTGCCTTTCTCTCGTGATTTGCCGCATACCAAGAAACGCTCATCGCCTTCACCTTGTCTGGATTCTTCTGACGCCATATCGCGGTCCTCTTCGCCAGTATCACTCGGTGCCCTTGGCAGTAACGACGACATGAGGCACGCTCCACTTCAATGGCCTCCGGATGTTCCAAACGGCGACGTGCATGATACTCGCGCGACAGCTTTTGCAACTTGTCCTGATTGGCCAAGTAGTAGCGACGCCTGGATGCTTTTGCACCTTCCTTGCGCTCTTCCTCGGTCATCGCCATGCTATTTCCCCCCAGTCTGCTTGGCTTCTGACTTTACTCGCGCGCCTGCTCCAACTGTTTGCGAGTGATCCCGGTGAGCTTTGTCAGCCTTGCCATTCGTTCTGGGGAGGGCATGCTTAGACCCCTTTCCCAGAACTGGATCGTTACCAGCGCCACTTTGAGTGACCGCGCCATCGCCATCTGCGACAGTCCCTTGTTTGTCCTCCATACCTTTATCGGATGTTCTACCATCTTCAGCCTCCTGGGCTAGTGTATACAATGCTGCGGTTGCTGCGTCAAAGTGCTCTCTGAAGTAGTGAGCCCACGCGATGCCTGGTCGACCGTAGCCGGTGACACTGCGCCCGTTGCCATCTACAATGTACCACAAATGCGAATAAGAGGAATCGAATACGGCCCTTACTGTTTGATCGGGTTGTAACGAGTCGCTCCACTTCTCATCGGTCAGTTCAACGCTGGATGGTGCATAGTAGTTCATGTGTTTGAACCCCTGCGTCGCCCATAACAGTACGGTGAGTGGGGTCTTGCTGTCCTCAACGATCTGTGTTACCAAACCATGAAGCCCATCAGATGTCGAGCCGTCTCGCACGATTATCACACGGTCGAGGAACTTCCGTTTCAGCTCACTCATCGACGAGTCCCCACTTCACAAGCCAACCCATGCGTTTGAAAACCAAGATGATGCCAAGACCTACACCCACGATGACGCCAAGACCGAACGCAAGCAGGACCGTCAACGAGGTCATGCGGCTCTCCCAAATGTGCCGACAGAAGGCGCCTGCTGACAGGGTACGATGAAGGACCATGCTTGAAGGATCGACTGCCTGCGCTCAGATCGTTTTGCAGAACGAACGTAACGGTTGTACCCGTTCGGTGTGGTATGGTGGGACGTACCACTGCTTGTCATAACTGTTTTCATTCTAAACCCCCAAGTCTGCTAGTGGCGACTCCTGGCGCCGCGTCTTACTTCGCTTACCCCCATGTCTGCTGTTTGTATTATTATCCGTTGTATTAGTAGGTCAACAGCTCAAATAAGAAGACCTATTCACAATCAGGAACGCCGCTGTACAAGCCCAGTAGAGCATGTGCAACGGCGTGATAGGTGCCTTTATCTATTGGTGCCTAGGTGCCTAGCGTCCTTAGCCCCTAGCCTCCTTGCTGCCGTGGGGCATTAGTAGCTCGGGTTTCTTTTCCTGCTCCATGATCTTCTCTCGCTCAAGTTTCTCCAAGACTGCAACCTCTGAGAAGCTGGACCTGTTCCAACCCCGATGATGCACACACCAATCTCCGACCGCCACTGTCGTGCTTGTGTTCCAGTGGATCACCAACTTTTCTCTCGCCGGTTTCTCTTTCAATGCTCGATCAAGATAGCCCAAGGGTGACCTCCAGTTCAGCCAGAAATGCCTTCCACGCCAGCGATACCTTCTCCCTCGGCGCGAACTCCCATACCGGCTCAGGTACGTCCAGCGCCTGCGTCACTCGAATGCTCGAGGGGATGATCGTGTCGAAGACGGCGGTGTCATACGTATCGTGAAGCATAACCGCGAAGGCCTTGGCATACGTTGTCCTCTCCTGGACGGCATTTAACAGGAGACCAGCAATCCGTAGGGAGGGGTTTCCATTCTCGCGAACGAAGATGACCTTGTTAAACAACCGCTTCATCGCGTCCTTGTTGAATTTGTCCGGGCGTACTGGAATGAGGACACAGTCTGCAGCGATGAGCGCGTTCGTGACCATAAGACCAAGGTGCGTCGGCGTGTCGAAGATCGTCACCTGGTGGTCAAGTCTGGCGAGCAATTCACGGAGGCGAAAAGACCTTTCATAATCGGGATTCGCCTCGTATTCTCCCAAGGTATCGTCGCTACCGAGCAGATCCAAATTGAGAGTTACTGTCATAGGGGTCGGAGCCGCGACCTTCGGGGCGAAAACCTGTGTGATGCTATGTTCTTTTGGCAACTCCTGAGTCAAGAGACCGGTCAAGTTTGCCTGATCGTCCAGGTCAATGGCGAGCGTCGTCTTTCCCTGGGAGGCGAAGTAGCGGGCGATGTGATAGGCAATCGTTGTCTTGCCTACACCCCCTTTTAAGTTGCAGACGGCGACCTTCACAGCAGGCGCTCTGTCTCGGGAATCTGCTCCGTCAGGAGCGTAGCTTCCGGTGGCGTATCATTGCAAGCACGGTACATGGCGTCAATTGCCTCATCGATAATCTGCGTTGGGTGCTTCCCCAAAGCCCGAGCCAGATACCTTACCTTTGCTCCCGTCAACTCATCCAATTCAGGATGACTCTTCTTGTATGTCATGGACTCCCCTTTTCCCAAGTCCACTGGTATCTTGACGCTAAAGTTCCTAGATGTCAAGGGGGCAAGGAGCCAAGGAAGCAGGGGGACAAGGCGCTCGTCTTTGAGGATTCGGCCACGACGGCGAAGTTCTCCGAGATCACGGCGTATTAGGGTAAGTCAAACTCGCCTGCCGTTCGCGAACCGTTGCGATAGCGGGCGTATTTGAAGCCTAGGGGTACTGGCACAAGGCACCGCATTTGAAACCTCTAATTTAGGCCACTTTTCTGCATCCCATGTGTCCCAACTATACAAATCTGACTAGTATCGACACATCCATTGCAGATTGATAACACTTTTGATATGTTTCTGTCATGGGGTATCAATTTGTTGACGTCAACAAAACGATCGGCACACTCCTTAAGATTTTCTGAAGTATCCGGGATTGCCAGAAAATTGCCAAGCTTGCACGCCTACTTACTAAAACTGTGCGAGAAAGTAAACAATGTATACGTCTTCGGAGGTTATCTGCATTAGAGTTGTTGCAAAGTATGCATCTACTGAACCGATATGCAGATAATGCATGTTTGGTATCAATTCGGTCCTGCGTATAAAACCCCGCAAGTACCCGTCAAGTACCCAGCAAGTAAGCCGGAACCCTTAACGGAGTTAACCCTTCCGCCTTGCCACGAAACGTGTAACACAAAGTGCGTTATTCAAAGTGCGTTATTGGGTGCGTCTTAGGTATTCGGCAAGAAGTATCGCCCTTTCGGGGTCATCTTTAAGCGAACCTGCGGCGATGTTGCAGGAACGGCACAAAAGACCACGAATCTTGCCAGTTACATGATCGTGGTCTACGCACATCATCTTGGCCTTATTCCCCGCAATATTGTTGCCACAGGCGGCGCACTTCCCGCCCTGAGCAATAAACATTTTACCGTAGTCTGCCATTGTTATTCCGTAAAGGCGCTTAAGATTATACTCGTATACCTTCTTGGGGTCAGATTTATAAGGACCGTGTATTTCACGAGACCGTTTCTTTGACCCCGCAATGGACGCTCTTCCGCTTGGGGTCCGCCGATATGCGCTCATGTACTCTTTGCCATACCCGCGCTTCGGTTTCGGACAATCAAGACAATATTTCTGCGCGGGATTGGTCAGTTGATATTCCCTGCCACAGATTGCACAAATCTTTGTTTTGTACCCCATTGTCTCTCACCTAATCCTTTCCTAATCCCTTTTGACTTGTTGGCAGCACCGGGGATTAGGTCCGGGGTCATGCGGGTAATTAAACCGCATCAGCTGCCACATATATTATACTGAGAAACGCTAGTGATGCAAGCAGGAACAAGGATTTAGCGTTTTACCCATTTGGAATAATTCCAAGAGAATAATTCACCACCTAGTCCCCACCGGAGTAGTATTGATGCAGCGACTTGACACCCGTGTACGATGCAGTCACGGGATGTCTCCATTGTCGTCACCAGGGGTTCTTCTTCTTTTTGCGCTTCGGGATCAGCCCGGCGATCATGGCGTCACGCAGTGCATCAGCGCCCGCCTCATTGAGCGAGCTGCCGGTCAAATACTGGCCTACGTGCGCCAGCTCATGGATGATGATCATGTTGGTCTTTTCCTTACTGAGCCCCTCTCGGATGTAGATATGAATTACACGAAGGCCTCGAAAGACGGGGGCCTTGTCATGTGGAGTGACCGTCAGCCCATGGCAGACTCCCGGCTTGTATTCCGGTGCCGCTGCAACGTCAATCAGCGCCTGTGGCACCTTCTCGATCTGAACCACGACCATCGCCATGCGGTCTACTCCTGGTGATATTCGTAGAATTGCTTGTCGAAGAAGCTCTTGAATCGGCAGCCCACCTCGTCGATGATGCCGCCGTCATTCACGTGGATGTCCAGGATGCATCCGCCGACATGTGCCTGAATCTGCTTCTTCCGCATGAACGGTGTCTGATCTTGACAGCAGCCGGGCTGTAGAACATAAACCTCCCTAGGATAGCCGAACTCGAACTTGTGGTAGTGCCCCATCACGACAATGCGCGGCTTCTCACCACCCTGTAAGCTCTCGACATACTTCTGTGCCTTGTAACTCGTGGCGTAGGCACTCCCGCCGCCCGCATGGATGACGCGCATGATCTGTCCCGAGGCAAGTTCGATGTCGCGTTCCATGTAGCCGATGTCTTCAATGTCATCGCGCCCGGCCTTGTGCGCCTCGAGAGCAAGCAGCTGCCCGATGTTGATCCCCTCTCTCTGGACCCACCAGCCTTCGTGATCGTCTCCGGATAGTACCTTGGTCTTGATGCCGGGGATCTGAGGGCAGACGCGCAAGAACTCGTGAATCTGCGGGGTCACGCCATGGATCAGCAGGTCGAACTCGTTGAACTTCGCCTGACCATCGCACCAGTTTCCCGCATGATAGACCGTCGTGACGCCCTCTGCAGCATACCATTCATAGAGCTTCGTGATCACGTCCTCGCGGCAGTACTTCGAGCTCGTGTGCCAGTCCGCCGTGTGCCCAATGACAAAGTGTCCGGCTCGGGCTCCGAGCCCTTCGAGAGTTTCCTTGACCGGTTCCTCCGGAGGCCGGATGTCGTTTTGAATGGAGTAGATTCCATTCTCGCAATCAAGGGTGACCGCTCGTTCCTTCAGCTCGTCGAGTCCAGCTTGAATGACCTTCGGCGCAACCTCGAAGAAATCGGCGAGCTCATCTTTGGTACACAGGTACTTCATCAGGTATTTGCGTATGCGTTCTGCCAGACTGTTGTCTTTGGCGACAAGGGGAACGCTCGGGTTTACTTCTCTAGGAAGGATCGGCTTTCCGATCGAATACCCCTTACGTGGCCCTGGCATCTTCATGTTCAGTCCGAACTGCTTCGCATAATGCCGGACGGTGTTCATCGGGATGTTCAGAGCAAGGGCAGCCTTGGCATAGTCACCCGCCTGTTCGAAGGGATGTTGCTGAGCATACTCGACAACCAGCCGCTGACGTTCCGTTCGGATTGCCAAGCTCATGCGTCCTCTTGCTGAAAAGATACGACCTTGCTATAGTGTGTGCCGTCCATGGAGACAGCCTCCTTTGGATAAAACGAGAGGGGCCGTCGATAACGGCCCCTTGGCAATTCGATCAGACTGAAGGCGGTACTGTCGGCGTTGTCGCCGGGACGATCGGCTTGCCAGCATCTATAATGGGTATCGCCTGGTCGACGTAGAGAACTTGCTTCAAATCGACCGTCGCTTGCTTTTCGACCGCAGTCGTCAATAGATGTGGTTCCCATACCTGCTTGAAGGCGAACTCTGCTTCACCAAGGACAGCACCCAATATGATAGGCCAGTTTCCGCTTGCAACGACGGTCTTGAGCGAACCGTCCAGCCACATCACAAGAATGGCCAGACCGACTGCCAGTGCGAAGGCAATCAGTTGTTTGATGCGCCCGTCCCAGTTCTTCTTGAGCAGGACAGACGCGATGATGGGCGCGAAGAAGCCAATCACCCAGATCCACATACTCGGTAAATTGTTCACGTGTACCTCCTACTTCTTTACAAGATTCTTCATCCACGCCAGCATCTCTGCCGGGGTCATGATGTGGATGGCTGGTTTGGTGACGGGTGTTGCAACTACTGGTTTTACTACAACGACAGGCTTGCCAACGTTCTTGACCCAGGCCAGCATTTCGGCCCCAGTCATTATGTGGATCGTCGGTTTTGCTACCGGTTTAACTGCTGGCTTTGGCGGGTTTATGGCGGGCTTTGCAACAACGGGCCTCACGACAACGGGCGCCCTCACCGGCTCCCATGCGCCGAAGTCAAACTGTTGTGACTCATTCAGATCCACTGAGGCCCCGGCCACGGTTTGACCATTCGAGTATTGCAGCAGGTGGGCATGGGCCGAGACCTTCCCGGCCGACCACGCGTAGGTCTGCCAGAACCAGCAGGCAAAACCAGAAGCATGGCAACGTTCAACAACACCATAGGAACCATAGACCCCAACTCTGGCAGTGTAGATAACGCTACCCACGCCATACAGGTAAGCATCAATCGCAGGCTGTTGTGCCGCCGTAGCGGGAATGTCCACGGCAAAGTAGATCGGCTTGTTGTCAGGGAATCCGATAGCGCGGGCATACGCGAGAGCTCTCTTACCGTCTGCCACGCCTGCTGTCTGGCCTTCAAGCGCCCTTCCAGCATAGCTCTCATATATAACGAGAAGCCCGAGTCCTGCTGCCCTGATTGCAGCGGCTTCGGCCTTGGAAACGCCCTTTCCGCTAGCGACAGTACCGTCGCCGAACAGGTAGCGAACACAGAAACCATAACCAAGGGCCTTGACCCGCCTCAGATCGGGGCGCGAGTGGGAGTAGTCGAGACCCTTCATTTTAGGAACCCATTGATAACGAACCCAAGGATGCCCCCGACAAGAGAGACAAGCGCCAAGAGCAGCGGAATGGAAAGGCCGGACCTGCCCTGGCTTTCGTTTTGCGCTTTCTGTATCAAGCCGATTGCCGCAAGAAATGCGTCATCCTTTAGTTGTTGCTGCCGCTGCTGCTCTTGTGCCTTATCATTTATTTCTTTAGTCACCTGCTGTAAATTCTTGGCAACGACATCGGCTGTCGTGTTTACGAGCGCTCTCTGATTGTCATTGAACGCACTCACCTGGCTCGCCAAGGTTGCTTGTGTGTCTAGCGCGCGGTCAGCCGCAACGCGAACCGCAGTTGCATCTACATCCCGTATGGCGTCAATGCGCTTGGTCTCAGCAACGCTACGTTCATCAACGCGCTTCATTTCCGCCTTGAACCAATTAGTCAGTCCGTTGACTGTGGTATTGACCAGCAACAATGTGTTTGGTGTCGGATCGCTTTTTTCGTTCATGTTACCCCCCCCCTAACTGCTCAGTTGCCGGTGCTACGCTAGCCGTCTGCAACAGCGTATCTGCTACCACTTGTAGGTCTGTCAACTCTACTGTTGCCTTGTCCAACTTGACTTTCAGATCCACCACCTGTTCTTTCTTTTCTGTTACCTGCTGCGTTACGACAGCCAAGTCCAGTACACCGGTAATGTCTGAGTCAGGCAATACAACACCGCCGACTGCAGCCCTGAACGCCTCGATAGCCTCATCACTGCCAGTCACGTGCCACACCCTGAGAGGCTCAGCGATGATGCTGTCCAGCTTTCCAGCAGTCGGGTCAAGGTATGCGTCCATCTTCGCACGTATATACATGCCTACGCCTTCCTTTCGAGGGTACCAATACGCCTCGCATACTCTGCCAATTGTGTTTTGAGAATGTCCATGGCCCTTCCAGCCGCAATTGTTTTGCCGTCGGCCCTATAATCCACGGCATAAACAGTCATAGGTACTCCATCACCTGAGATAGTGTCGCCTACTGAGAGGTCGGTTGACAGTGGAACGTCCCGCGTGTACTGCTCTCGTGCTACTGAGACGACCGGCAGCAGTCCGTTCGCGTATGCCTGTGCACCAGCCTCTGAGCCAAAGTCGTCAGTAACCGGATAGGCTCTTGACCCTGTTCCAGCCCGCACAGTAACGGGTGAGGGGTTATCGACCACCATCACAAGGGTGTCCACGTAGTTGTCGCCGCTGAACGTGAGGACTATCGTAGCGAGGTTCATGGGGTTACCGGTGCGGGTCATGCTTGCAAGTGAAATATCCACGGCCTCAAACAGGTTGAATACTGAACTCCAAGCGAAGAGTGATGGCACCCATGCGTAATCGGTGACAGTCTCTCGAAGAGTCACCGCAACAGATATAGAGTAGTACCCGTGTATATCGGAACCGGTACCTTGGTACGACGCGTGAACGTGTTCGGAGTCTAACGTCAGACTATCACAAGGGCCACCGCCCAAAAAGCCAACCTCATACCATTGGCTGCTTGTCGTCGCAGGGAGTCCCTGAGCGCCCATAAAGAAATAATTTCCGATGTCGTGCATGAGGACGGAATAGGTCACAGACGAAACGACGCTCACATGAGTCCCGACAGCGATGTACGACTGTACCGTGATGTCGCAGGTGACGACCTGAACGCCGTAGTGAACTCCGTCGACAAGGTACAGGTCCTTGAACTCGATTCTGACGGTCGTGATTTGATATTCCTGTGATACTGCTGGAGGTACATTTGCCACAAAGGTGTTGCCGAAGGTGTTGCTCCATCCGTCTTGCCACAACAGCTCACCAGCACCACCAAACAGACTTACGCGATACGAGCAGAATGCAGTTGTAGTTCCTGCTACTGTCTTGACTTGCCGGATAGGCGATAGCGTAATGTCCTTAACCAAGGTATCTGCTGACGCGGTGCCGGTATTAAGGATGAAGCCCGAACTGGACTGTCCAGCGAATGTGTGGGTCAGTTCCAGCTTGTTCAGGGTATCCTGCAGAAGTGAGACGGTGATGGTAGAACCTACATCGGGCGGGTTCCAGTTGAACCGGATGCGGTCAAAGTTCTTGAACGCCGCATTCAATCCCGCTCTGCTACAGTTACCAGCCGATTTCAGCATACCAAGCGCACCCGATGGCGGTAGTAGCAGGGTCATTGCCACCTGCGTCACATCTGTAACCACACCTATCCAATTAGCTGCATCGTGAAGGGTCAAGTAGGTGTCGGGTGTCGGGTACTGCTTAACAATGTAGTGTGCTTCGACAGCATCATAAACATCTGAGTCTCGTTGCCAGCCCGTAAGTGGGTCAAGACGTTGCATGTGATAGTCGGGGGTCTGTCCACGAACATCCAACGGGAAGGCATGCAGGATGCCGTCGCGGACTGAGGCTTGCGCGAGGGCCTGAATCAGGAGCTGCTCGATAACGTCCAAGGGCTGGATTTTGTTGAACATCTGAGGATAAGTAGGCTGTGCTAAGAGATTCACGTTGCTCACGAGGGTGAGATCATAACAAGTCACGCTGTCTATAACAAGACTCTCACCGGTGAGACCACCGGCAAGCGTTGCAGCTAAGTTTAGTGCCACAGCAACGGCGGTAAAAACAAAAGTGAGCGTTGCCTCCGTAGAACAATCAACGGCTGTGCCACTTGTCCATCCCGCCAATTCATACAGGTAGGCCAGACGTCCTGCTGCCGCTGTAGACTTGGCACGACAAGTCACAATATACTGATGACCAACAGTAAGCCCTATCCATTGGCGACCATCGCCGCCGTTGGATGTCAGCAAGATTTTCAATGAGCCAGTTCCCGCCAATGGAGCAACCGTCTCGCGAGAAAGGGTGGCTCCAATTCCGACCCATCCCGCCGTATTCGCCTCAAACTCTCCGTTTGCCACGAGGTTCACCGTAGAATGTGTCGGCACATCTACGTTGATAATGTTCAACGATGGCACTAGCAACTTGATAGTGTCCGATATGGCACCGTAAGCCGTTTGCAATACCATAATTGCGGTCGTGAGAGCATACGACTCAGCAGCAAGGCATGTGTAAACATAAAGCGGGCCGGAAATGGCGACCGTGGCAATCTCGAATTGGTACCGCCTGAGGCCGCGCTCTCGGATGACCGCTCCGATAGTTCCAGTAAGCAGCGTCGCACAGGAAAAGTTCAACGTCGGCAAAACGGGCAACAGTTCATCGTGGATTATAGGCTCAATGGCGTCCAACTTGGCATCGCCTGAGTACACGTCTATGCCATAGTCGGTCAGCTCATAGGTCATTACATAGATGAGCGGTGCTGTCAAGACAGTGCCAGCTGAATCAGTGGCCTGTCCACAGACAACGTGTGAACCGCGCTCTAGCGCTATGTCATAAGTAGAGACTGGATGCGTTGAATCATACACAGAAACAATGGGTATAAGTAGTCCGGCGTATGCCTTGCCGTCGATGATGATGGTGGCAGACGGAGGACTGGCAGCACCGGCACAGGCAAGAGTAACCGTGAGCCGCTCTTGTGCCTGCACCACACTGAGGGTCAAAATCATACGTCAGTCCTCTTCAACTCGACATACCAGCGAGCCGCTAAACCTTGTGTTTGCGCGATAGTCACTGCTGCTGAACCAATAGCGATGTCTGTACCGCCCAACAACGCACTAATGTCACTTCCGGCAGCATTGAGTAATCGTTTGTCACTACCCTTGATAATCTCTCCTGCGTACCGGTTGCCGGCATACAACGAATTGAACAGCAGAGACAGTGAGGAATAGGCCAATGCTTGATACTCTGCCGATGTGAGGACATAGCCATACTCAATCAGGTTGGCAATACCACCTTCGAGGTTTCCAAGTGTCAACTGCGGCCAAGTGAGAGCCGCAAGCGTTCCCGTATTTGTAGTCCATGCCCCGCCCGCCGGATGGACCGCAAGGGTCACGGCATGAGAGGTATCATCAAACAATACCACGTCTATGACCGCACCAGACATATATGCCGCAGGGAGCGCAAGAAAGAGGTTCGCGTATTGGTCATTCCATTGCAGTAGATTGTACCCCATGTCAATTGTGAGTTTGTTGTGCGCAGAAGTCCAGACGGTCAGGGTCGTCGGGATGGCCTCCAACATGAGGCTGTCGACCCAGAGGACTTCGCCGCTTATGGATAAGTCAAGATATATGCGTATGTCGCACACAGTCGCTCCAGCCGGAGCCTGACCTATCGCAGAGAGATGTGTTGGCACTCCCTCTGCGGCAACGGCACCTCCCATAGTGTTGGACATCCATCCGCTCGCGTTATACCATCCCATTTGTAGGTGAACAGTATGGCCTCCCTGCCAGTGATACGTGTTGAAAAATACCTGAAAAGCATACCATCGTCCAGCCGTTACTGCGGAAGTAACAGAAAGGGATGCGTCTCCTCCACCACCGGCGACCAGCTTGAAATCAGCCGTTCCGACAAGGGGTGCGGACGTATTGCGTGTGAGCGTTCCCCACGAGCTGGTTACTCCTGTCGTGTTCGTCTCTGCATTGCTCTGGTTCGCTGTCAGGAGGTTGACCCCACCACCACCGATTGACCACGGACTCGGATAGCGCGTCTGCTTGAGCTGCATTGCGACCGTTCTCAGAGTCGATGCTGGCGGCGTCCACGTTGCCACGTCCTGCGCGGTATCAGAACCTAAATAAAGCCCGCTGTCGAAGATGGGGGTATTGATGGGATAGGTTACACCACCGTGAACCTTGCTCGCAGTCCGCAGGAACGTAACCGACTGACCGGTTATGTCTACAAGGGTGTTGCTCAGAGGCGCATAAAACAACGGAGCCAAGTAGTGGATAGTCGGGTATGCTACGGTGTTCCCGAGCTGACTGATGCCGGTAATGGCTTGGTTACCCCACTTAAAGCCGCTGGCAGGGTAACGGACAGCCGCGCCCTCCAGGATCGGCGAGACCAACATGGTCAGCTCATACGTACTCTGCTGATAATTGTTCGTGGGGAACGCCGTCGCTTGGACCCTGCATGCTCTCCAAGCAACGTTATCGAGACTGAGCCAGATGATATCGTGCCAACGGACACTCATAGAGTCAGCGATGACGCCGGAGATCGTCCATGTCTGCCAATCCAGGCCAAGAGGAATTGCGCCGTTGATGTCTGAAAGCGGGACATGATAAGTCGAGAGGATTTGTGGATCCGTCCTGGCATACTTGGCCTGCACGAGCTGGATCAGGGAGCCGTCACTGTATTTTGCGTACATATTTTACACTCTTCCTAAGCCGTTTACGGCCGAGCCGACGCCAGGTGCTACCTGACGTACTGCGAACGTGAGCATGTCCAGTTTCAGGCCGAGTTGCCGCAGGAGAGCGTCGTTGGAGCCTCCCATCTGCTTGGCGAACGATGACGCCTGAGACTGTGGTACGACCGCCTCAGGGCCATTCTCTGCGATGAGTGCGATGTGGGGTGTCGTGAAATAGCCACCGTTGGCGTGCGCCATGAGGGACCTGCCACTACCACCGCCGAACGAGGCAGACTGCAAGCCCGCACTTACGTTGGAAGCCACGGCAGCCTTGGCAGCCACGGTGACAGGATTCGCAGTACTGCCAAGAATCCCAGTGGAAGCGATGGCAGCTCTGTAATCGGCTGCGAAAGCATTGCCCGCCGCGGCCCCCATACTCGCAAACTCTGGAAGGTGACTTTCCAATGTCTTGATAATGTCGATTGTCGTCGTATTCGCCAGCAGTTCTTCGGCCTCAGCATTGACATTCGCTGCCGCCATTTTTTGGTCATAGAAGGTGACGATAGACGCAATCATGCCCGTGTCGGAGTTGTTGTACTTATCGGCAACTGTTTCCTGCTCTTTTTTCAAACTCGTAAGCTGGTTTTGGTAGGCTTCCTCATTGACCGCATCCATAAGAGTCTTTGACGCAGCCGCCCGATCCTCTTCAGTCGTGGCGTTCGCAAAATTGGCGGCAAGTCCTGCCATCTTGTCCGATTGTGCTGCCTTATCATGTTGCCCCGCCAGGTCACTAATCTGAGTATTGATGGCGGCAAGACGTGCATCGCGCTCGCGCTCTAACTCTTTGATGGCGGCATTCTCTCGAATTTGGTAGTTGTCGACGATGGTCTGCGTGAGGGTCGTGACAACGTCCTTCTGCTTTGAGGCGTAGTCTTTCACGGCGGCAAGGTATTTGTCCTGAGCATCTTTCTGTGCCGCTGCTGCCTTATCTGCGGCTTCCTTATCGGCTGCTGCCTTCTCTTTAGCAGCATCTTTGTTGATCTGCGCCTTCGAGTTTGCTACCCACTGCGCTACCGCTGTGGCATTGGCACCGGCCTTCAAGTCGGCTGCCGCTTCGAGGTCGATGGCATGGAGTTTGTTTTGCAACTCAGTGTGCGTCAGATCATAGTTCTTGTTTGCCAGGTCAGCATTTGTCTTCGCTATCGCGTCAGCAGCACTTGTACTCGCTTTCTTTACCGCGTCAGCAGTCTTCGTGACCACGCCCGTTATCGTTCCGCCTGTGTTGACGGCATCAGCTACCGTCTTCGCCTTATAAGCCTCCTCATCCCTGACCTGTGCGTCCATCGCAGCACCGCGTACGCTGTCAATCTGATTTTGGACATTCTTCGAAAGAGCAATACGATCTTGTGCTCTCTGCTTGTCATAGGCAGCCAAAGCTTGTGCCTGAATTGCATCCCCTTCCATCGTTTTGCGGTTAGCCTTCGTTACCTGGTCATAAGCATCAAGCGCATTCTTGGCGATCTG